>Ga0126376_10000019_pt1 | contig 63235 bp, 66 predicted proteins | sample PanSoiMetPlot_15_FD_92760 | JGI IMG/M metagenome (GOLD analysis project Ga0126376, IMG submission 92760) | Tropical forest soil microbial communities from Panama - MetaG Plot_15 | ecosystem: Environmental > Terrestrial > Soil > Tropical forest > Bulk soil | place: Panama | collected 2016-02-17 | reverse complement strand
TGGTGGTAGTGGTAGTGGTAGTGGTAGTGGTAGTGGTAGTGGTAGTGGTAGTGGTAGTGGTAGTGGTAGTGGTTCTACCATCGCCCTCTTGGGCGTTTCCTCCCTCGACTGGGCCTCGCCGGGCGCCGCCGGCGAGGCCTTTTTGCGAATTTCCAAAATCGTCGTCCCCGCGAAAGCGGGGACCCATATTCCAGAGGCCGTGGTTTTGGGTCCCCAGCATAAGCGCGTTCACGCGCGTCTTCGACGCGCTATGCGCGGGGACGACTCAAATTATGAGCCGTTGGAGAGCAAAAAAAATCGCGCGCCGGAATGGCCGGCGCGCGGATCTGGCAAGTGGTGGGAGGCTAATCGCGAAGGCTCGGCGCGTCGGGCACTTTTTTCCAATGCGTCAGGCTTTCAGCGATGATCTTGGTCGACTGCAGGGCCGCCTGGCTCAAGGTCGCGTATTCGACGATCTCGCGCTGCACGCGCGCCGCCTCGCTTTGCAGCGTATCGCGCAGCGTCTGCAGCTCGCTGATCAGCTTGTCGATCTCCTGCACCGAAGTCCCGGCCACGCGCTGAAGCAGCTGGTTGATATTGTTGGCGACGAGTTCGCTGTCGCTCTCCGGCTGGCGGCGGATGCCGACAACGTCACGGCGGACGAATTCGCGGATCTCCCCTTCCACTTCCGTCTCCGCCGACGTGTCGATCTCGGCGGACTCACGCGTCTTGAGAAAGGTCATGATGGTACCCCCGTTCGGCGCCCCTGCGGGCAGAACTCCACCGGTCAATTTCCGCACGAGAATGTGACGACTTCGCGGTCGAATGGAGTCCGCGCAGTGGCTTTTGCTCGCTCCGGCCGCACCGATAAACGCGCGCGATCCGGCACTTTCCGCGAGCGAAAGACGGCTTTCTCCCGGGCAGCGGAGTATGCCGGTCCCTAGCCGGGGGTCGTCGCGCCGCTATTTCGAGGCGGCCTTCAGCTTGTCGTAGAGGTAAACGTAATCCTGCTTGTCGAGCGGCTTGTGGCAGTTGAAGCAGGCACCGAGATTGGCGCTTGTGTTCACGGTCTTGTCCGGCTTGAAGGCTTGGTACTCCCACTCGCCGTTGCGCACGTTTTCGGGATATTCGCTGCCCCCGCCGGTGCGCTTCTCCATCACCGCGTAGCCGACGAGGTCGCCTTTGATGGAGCGGCCGTTGGCATCCTTTTCCGGATTGCCTTGGGCATCGAGCTTGGCAGCGTATTGACGCATGGTGATCACGGTCCCGCTCGGCAGCGGCTCGCCCTTCTTGGCCGCCTCGAGCGCCGCCGCGCTGGTGTAGAACTCGCGGAACTGCTTGTTGTCGGCGCGATCCACGGTCGTGAACAGCACGCCAGCCGCCTCGTGGTTGTCCGGAAAGGCGACTTTGTCGCCGCCGGCGCGGACGGGAACAACGAGCGCGGCGAGCGCTGCTGCGCCGCAGGCAAGAATGACGTAGCTGCGGAATGTCATGGCGTCTCCCCTTTTTGTGCCGGCTTGGCTGCGCGGCCAAGATATTTCGAAACCGCGCACGGCGGTTGTAACATGCTGGTGACGCTTTTGCCGTAAGGAAATCCATGCCCGCCGACGCCGCCTCACCGCTGACCTTCGCAGTCGGCGACATTCATGGCTGTCTCGACAAGCTCAGCCGCCTGATGGCGGCGTGCGAGGCGCATGCCGGCGGACGGGCGGCGCGCTACGTCTTTCTCGGCGACTATATCGATCGCGGGCCGCAGAGCCGGGGCGTGATCGAACTCCTCATGCGCCGCCAGGCGGGACAGCCCGGCACCATCGTCTGCCTGCGCGGCAACCACGAGCAGATGGCGATCGACGCGCATGCGAGCGAGCGCGCGGTGCCGCTGTGGCTCGCCAACAATGGCGCCAGCACGCTGCGCAATTACGGCGGCGGCCGCATTTCGCCGGAGCATCTCGACTGGCTCGCGGCGCTGCCGTTCTGCCACGACGACGGGCTGCGCTTCTTCGTCCACGCCGGCATCGATCTCGACCTGCCGCTTGCCGAGCAAGCGCCCGAGGTGATGGTGTGGATGCGCGAGCCGTTTCTCACCTATTGCGACGAGGTTGATTGCGGGCGCTTCATCGTGCACGGCCACACCCCGCTGCGGACCGGCACCCCCGATCTGCGCCGCCGGCGCCTCAACCTCGACACCGCAGCAGTGATGGGCGGCCCGCTCAGCGCCGCCGTGTTCGACGACACCCAAGCGCAGCCGCTCGGCTTTTTGAATGATCGGGACGCGCAGCCGGGGCGGCTGGCGGAGACGACAGGTACGGGCGGAGCGCGGCGATAGGATGCTGCAATAACGAAGTGCAGACCTCCGCTCCTCCGCCGAACTCGGCTAGACTGACGCCGATTCGAGGGGCCCTGGACAACCGCTCCAGCTGTGCTAAGTTCTCGTTTTGTTCCCAGATCGGGGTACGCTCATTGGCCGCTCCGGCGATCGACCTAATCGGATTTGTTGGCGACCAGCGCTTCGCCACCATCCTTGCCGATCCGCCGTGGCAGTTCACCAACAAAACAGGAAAAGTCGCGCCAGAGCATAAGCGGCTGTCGCGGTACAACACCCTCACGCTCGAGGAGATCAGAGCGCTTCCGATCGATCACGTCACGGCCGCCAAGGCACATCTCTATCTGTGGTGCCCAAACGCGCTATTGCCTGAAGGACTTGCAGTCCTGGAGGCCTGGGGATTTACGTACAAATCCAATCTCGTCTGGCACAAAGTGCGAAAGGATGGCGGCTCCGACGGTCGCGGAGTTGGCTTCTATTTTCGGAATGTGACCGAACTGATCTTGTTTGGAGTGAAAGGAAAGAATGCACGCACGCTTGCGCCGGGGCGGCGCCAAGTGAATCTGTTGGCAACTCGGAAACGCGAGCACTCCCGCAAACCGGACGAGCAGTACGAAATTATCGAATCCTGCTCACCGGGACCGTACCTCGAACTATTCGCGCGAGGGACGCGAAGCGGCTGGGCTTCTTGGGGCAATCAGGCGGACGGCGGGTATCGACCCACTTGGAAGACCTATGCACATCACTCACAGGTATATACTGTAGCCGCCGAATAGGGCGATTGCTCTTCTTCCTTAAGGGCTTTCGCTCCTTCTTCTATCAACTGTTTCACCTCTTCGACATCCTCACCGAATGTCACGATGGCCGCAGGTAGACCGATCAATACAGCCGGGCACGGATTGCCGACACCTCTTCGGTCGTCCAGTTTGCGCCAATGGGTTGTGGCAGCGCCGAATTTGTCCGAAACAAACTGAGCCGCCCATGCCTCGCGAAACGGAATGGGTTTGCGGACTCGTTCGACGCGTTTAATGACCTCACGTTTTTGACGCGCCGTTTGCGCTATTCCCAGTTCCGAGAGCCTGTCGAAGCTATCTATGCGATTTTCATCGACCCACCGTCGGACAAAGCTGGGCAAGCTATCCTGGAGCGACGTGCCGCGCGTGATCACTACCCCGACCGAAATTCCCCCTTCTGCGTGGAGCCGCTTAAAATTCTCCAGATCCCGGTCGAAGAAAGGGTCCTTATTATTCCATTCGATTTCGAGAGCAAGTCTGTCCGCTTGCCATTGGAGCGGTCGAAAATCCGAACGTGATCGACCTTGTGAGAAATTGATTCGCGAGGTTCGTCATTGATGGTCTTTTTGATTGTGAATGTCTCCTGGACCCACCCTTTTGCCGTCAAACCGTTCCGGAGACGTTGCGTACCCTTCGTTTCGCCGCCGCCCGATCGGATAATTTCCTCGATCGAAACTGATTGGTTGAGCATCGCTTGTTCGAGTTCAGCGGCCGCATCTGGAAAATCAATTTCCAGAATTGCGGATGAATGGGAGACAAACTCAATTTCATAGCCCTTGTTCTTAAGCGCTTCGAACATGCCCCGTTCGCTCCCGCGGCGTGGGCAGCGATACCAGATTGGCGCAGCAAGATCTAATGGCGCCTGGCGAACGGCTCACGCAAGAGCGAACGTCGATGAAACGCGCGCCCTCCGCACAAAGCGTCGCGCGCCGCGCTGACGCTTAAGCCGGCTATGACTTCTTCCCGAACGGGTTCTGCCCGGGCTGGATTGGCTCCCGCGCCAAGGCGAACGGCGAGAGCGTGGGACCGCCTTTCTTTTTCTTGTTCCACTCCGCCTTCGGCTTCTTCTTTTCCTTGGTCGAGCGCATCTGTCCCTTTGCCATGACGGTCCTCCCTTGTCGGCTCGCCCGCGTGCGCGAGCGGTGCGCTGATTGAAGCGCCGCGGACGCAGCTATGCAAGCGCCTGCAGACCTTCTCCGCTCACCCCCGGGAAAGCGGGGGCCCAGGGTCGTGGTTCTGGATGCCCGCCTGCGCGGGCATGAGCGGGAAGGGCATGCTTCTGAGCAGTTGCCCTACTTCTTCTTCCGCGGCCCGCGCGGCTTGGGCGGCGGCTTGTAGACCATGCCTTCGAGCTTCATGCCATCGGGATCAGTGAAATAGACTGCGTAGTAGGAACGGCCGTAATATTCGCCGGGCGGGTCTACCACATGCATGCCGTGCTGCTCTAGAAAGGCGCCGAGCGCGTCCACGTCCTTGCGGCTCGCAAGTTCGAAGGCGTAGTGGTGGAAGCCGATGTCGCCCTTGCGATATTTGCGCTTTCTGCCTTGGGCGTCGGCGGCGGCGATCCAGAAGAGTGTCTTACGATTGCTCCAGCCCGCCATATCGGCGTACTCGTGTTTGAGCTTGAACCCGAGAAAGCCAAGCAGCTTTCGATAAAACTCCTTCGAGCGGGCGAAATCGCCGACGCTGAGCACCAAGTGGTCGATGCCGACGACGCGGGGCATGTCATGCTCCCTTGGTGGTTATCCGAGCGCGCATGATACCGCAGTCGTCATTGCCGGGCTTGACCCGGCAATCCATCCTCGTCGCGCTACCGCCCGCGCGGCCGCCAGCCGCCGCGCATGCCGGCGCGGCCGGAGGTGGAGCGCGGGCCGGGCCGGTAGGGCTTGGATTCTTTGGCCGCGCCGGGCCCCATCTCGTCGAGGGTCGGTTTGCGCGGGCCGCGACTCTCGCCGGCCACACGAAGAGGGGGAGAACCGCTGCGCGAGATGGCGATCGCCTTGGCGGTGGGATCGTCGAGCACCGCGAGCTCGGTGGCGCGTAGGCGCTTGATCTCGTCGCGTAGCCGCGCGGCTTCCTCGAAATCGAGATCGGCCGCGGCCGCGCGCATGCGTGTCTCGAGATCGGCGATCACCGCCTCGAAATTGTGACCGATGGTGGCGGCGGCATCTTCATCGCCGATACCGGAAAGCCAGCCGCCGGTCGAGACCAGCACGTGGTCGCGCTCGTAGACCGACTCCAAAATGTCGGCGATGTCGCGGCGCACGCTTTCCGGCGTGATGCCGTTGGCGGCATTGAAGGCCTCCTGCTTTTCACGCCGGCGGTTGGTCTCGGCGATCGCGCGCTCCATCGATCCGGTCACCGTGTCGGCATAGAGGATCACGCGCCCGTCGATATTGCGCGCGGCGCGGCCGACGGTCTGAACGAGCGAGGTCTCGCTGCGTAAAAAGCCTTCCTTGTCGGCGTCGAGAATTGCGACCAGCGCGCATTCCGGAATGTCGAGCCCTTCGCGCAACAGATTGATGCCGACCAGCACGTCGAACGCGCCCAGGCGCAGATCGCGGATAATCTCGATGCGCTCGAGCGTATCGATGTCGGAGTGCATGTAGCGCACGCGAATTCCCTGCTCGTGCAGATATTCGGTGAGGTCCTCAGCCATGCGCTTGGTCAGCACGGTGACGAGCGAACGGTAACCCGCCGCGGCGACCTGGCGAACCTCGCCGACGAGGTCGTCGACCTGGGTGCGCGCGGGCCGCACCTCGACCGGCGGGTCGATCAGCCCCGTGGGGCGAATCACCTGCTCGGCGAAGATGCCGTGCGCCTGCTCGATCTCCCACGGCCCCGGCGTGGCCGAGACGGCGACGCTCTGCGGGCGCATGGCGTCCCATTCCTCGAACCGCAACGGACGATTGTCCATGCAGGAGGGCAGGCGGAAGCCATATTCCGCCAGCGTCGCCTTGCGGCGGAAGTCGCCGCGGTACATGCCACCGAGCTGGGGAATCGTGACGTGGCTCTCGTCGACGAAAACGAGCGCGTTGTCGGGGACGTATTCGAACAGCGTCGGCGGCGGCTCGCCCGCCTTGCGGCCGGTGAGATAGCGCGAATAGTTCTCGATGCCGGCGCAGCTTCCGGTCGCCTCCATCATCTCGAGGTCATAAAGCGTGCGCTGCTCGAGCCGTTGCGCCTCGAGCAGGCGGCCGGCGGCGTTGAGCTCGGCGAGCCGTGCGCGCAGCTCCTGCTTGATGCCGGCGATCGCCTGTAGCAACGTCGGGCGCGGCGTCACGTAGTGCGAGTTGGCATAGATTTTTACGAATTCCAATTCGTCGGTCTTCGTTCCCGTGAGCGGGTCGAATTCGTGGATCGATTCGATTTCGTCCCCGAACAGAGAAACCCGCCAGGCGCGGTCCTCGTAGTGGGCGGGGAAAATCTCGATCACGTCGCCGCGCACGCGAAGCGAGCCGCGGTAAAAATCGCCGGCCGAGCGCTTGTACTGCAAGGCGACGAGATCGGCGATGAGCTGGCGCTGGTCGATGCGCTCGCGCTGCTTGAGCGTGAACGTCATGGCCGAGTAGGTTTCGACCGAGCCGATGCCGTAGATGCACGACACCGACGCCACAATAATCACGTCGTCGCGCTCGAGCAGCGCGCGCGTCGCGCTGTGGCGCATGCGGTCGATCTGCTCGTTGATCGAGGATTCCTTCTCGATATAGGTGTCGGTGCGCGGGACGTAGGCCTCCGGCTGGTAGTAGTCGTAGTAGCTGACGAAATATTCGACCGCGTTGTCCGGGAAGAACGACTTGAACTCGCCGTAGAGCTGGGCCGCGAGCGTCTTGTTGGGCGCGAGCACCAGCGCCGGCCTCTGCGTCGCTTCGATAACCTTGGCCATGGTGAAGGTCTTGCCCGAGCCGGTGACGCCGAGCAGGACCTGGGTACGATCGTGCCGGCTGACCCCTTCCACGAGATCGTCGATCGCCTGCGGCTGGTCGCCCTTGGGCGAAAAATCCGATTTGACCACCAGCCGCTGCCCGCCTTCCGATTTCTCCGGGCGCGCCGGGCGATGCGGCGTCCATGGCCGGGCGCTGAATTCCGGCCGGCCTTCGCGCAGCAGCGTTTCGAGCGCGCGCACGGTCGCCACCGCGCCGGTCGTGCCGCGAAGGACGCCACCGCGCGAGCCTCTCCGCGCCGCCTCACCTGCATCGGTTGCCGTTTGCGCGGGCGTGCCGTCCTCGTCGTCGATCCCGAGCGCCTTCGCCAGGTCGGGATCGAGGTCTCCAAGCGGCGCAGCGCCCCGATAAGGCGCTTGCGGCGCTTCGCCCAGTCCCTGCGCTGTCGATTTGCGCGCGCGGTGGGCGGCGGCGAAATCGGCGCGCCGGTCGAATGAATTGTCGGGCGGCGGTTTCAGGCCCGTCTGCGATCCCGGCCCCGCGGTTCCCTGGCCGATGCCGGGATTGAGCAGGTCGGCGAGCGCCGGCTCGATCGGCGGCTGCTCGGGCCGTGCCGCCTTGGCGCGGGTGGGTCGCGCCGGGTCTTTCTGCGAATGCTTGGCCGGATCGCGCGCCGGTTTTTGCCTCGGCTTTGTCGGCGCGTTCGGATCGTCGGGATGTTTCGCCATCGCCGGAATATGGCGCCGCGGCTAAGATGGCGAAAGGGCGGGCAGGGGACTGCCGCTCCAAATTATCGCAAAGGAGTGGAGGGAACCGTGCGCCACCGAGTTCCGCTGACGCGGCGAGAGTTTTTGGCCTTCCCGGCCGCGCTGCCGCTCGCCGCGGCGACCGCGCCCGCGTCGGCGCAAGGCGCCTATCCGGCAAGACCGGTCAAGGTGGTGATCCCCTATCCCCCGGCAGGCGGAGCCGACACCGTCGGGCGCCTCTTGTTCCAAAAGCTCGGCGAGATGTGGGGCGCGCAATTCGTGATCGACAACCGCGGCGGTGCCGGCGGCACGATCGCGGCCGCGGCGGTGGCTAAGGCGGAGCGCGATGGCTACAGCATCATGTACGACGCCACCGCGCATTCGGTGAACCCGTCGCTTTACGCCAACCTGCCGTATGACACGGTCAAGGATTTCCAGCCGGTTTTCCTGGGCGCGATCATCACCAATCTCATGCTCGCCAACAAATCGGTGGAGGCACAGAGCGTCGCCGACGTGATCGTGCTCGCCAAGGCGACCCCGGGGGGACTCGACTGGGCGTCTTCCGGCAACGGCACGGTGCAACACCTCGCGCTCGAAATGTTCAGGCACCGCGCCGGCATCAAGCTCAACCACATCCCCTATCGCGGCGGCGGTCCGGCGCTCAACGATCTCATCGGCGGGCAGGTGAAGTTTTTTTCTCCAACGCCGCCGCTTCGATCGGCCACGTCCAGGCGGGCACCATCAAATGCCTCGCCCACACCGGCCGCGGCCGGCTCGCGGCGCTTCCCGACGTGCCGGCGCTCGCGGAAAGGCTGACCGGATTCGAAGCCTACGAGTGGCAGGGGTTGTTTGTGCCCGCCGGTACCTCAGCCGAGATCGTGCAAAAGCTCAATGCCGGGCTGAACGCGGTGCTGCGACAGCCCGACATTGTCGAGCGCCTCAGGCAGCTCAACGTCGAATTCCGTGAAAATACGCCCGAGGAGTTTCGCGCCTTCGTGGCGGCGGAAATCGAGAAGTGGGGACGCGTGGTGCGCGAGGCCAATATCAGGCTTGGGTAGTTCCTCCGTTAGTCCACGGTCGCGTACCTACGGCTGCACGATCACCGAGCGCGGCCGGCGAGCGGTCATGGATGCTTGGCGGACAATGGAGCCATGCATGGCACAGATTTTGATCGCTGGCCGCACGGGTGGCTTCCGCATCCAGCCTTATGTTAGAGCATTCTCCGTGTGATTTCAGTGCAAGGGATGACGCCCATGATCGATGTCTACTATTGGACCACGCCAAACGGCCACAAGGTCACGATGTTTCTCGAGGAGACCGGCCTGCCGTACAAGATCATGCCGGTGAATATCGGCAAGGGCGAGCAGTTCAAGTCGCAGTTCCTCGCCATCTCTCCCAATAACCGTATTCCCGCGATCATCGATCACGCGCCGGCCGGCGGCGGCGAGCCGATTGCGGTTTTCGAGTCCGGGGCGATCCTGCTCTATCTTGCCGAGAAGACCGGTCGCTTCCTGGCAAAGGATGTGCGCGCGCGCGTCGAGGCGATCCAGTGGCTGTTCTGGCAGATGGGCAATCTCGGTCCAATGGCCGGGCAGAACAATCACTTCAGCCATTACGCGGTGGACAAGATTCCCTATGCGATGGACCGCTATCGCAACGAGGTCAACCGCCTCTACGGCGTGCTCAACAAGCGGCTGGCGGACCGCAATTTCGTCGCTGGCGAGTACTCGATCGCGGACATGGCGATTTATCCCTGGATCGTGCCTTACGAGCGGCAGGGGCAGAACATCGCCGACTTCCTGCATCTCAAGCGCTGGTTCGAAGCGATCCGCGCCCGCCCGGCGGTCGAGCGCGCCTACGAGAAGGCGAAGGCGGTGAACCCGAACATGGGCGGCATCCGCACCGCGGAGGAGCGCGCGATCCTGTTCGGGCAGACCGCGGCCTCGGTCGATCGCGCCGCCGCACAAGCGCGGTAGCGTCAAATCGACGGGTACGTCATGCGCGGGCTCGACCCGCGCATCCATCGCCTTCGAAAACTTTCTGCGAAGAATGATGGATTGCCGGGTCAAGCCCGGCAATGACGACACCCCGTCACGCAAGATGCGGAATCTTCGGTCGCTCGCCGCTCGCCTTGCCGGTGATCGGCGGTCGCGGCAGCTTCGGCTGGCCCGCTTCCATGACGAAAGTGTGCTCGAGCGAATACCACGGCCCCTTGATGTCGGCGGCGGGCGCCTTCTCGTTCTCGTGGCGCACGTAATTGCCGATGAGATGACGCGTGACGCCGAATTGCACGTCGGTCTCGATGAACTTGTCGTCCTGGACGTAGAGCTGCGAGATTAGAGTCTTGAATCCCTCCTTGCACGCAAGGAAATGAAGATGCGCGGGGCGCATGTTGTGCCGGCCTTGCGCGCGCAAGAGCTCGCCGGTCGGCCCGTCGATGGGGATCGGATAGCCGGCGGGCTTGACGCTGCGAAAGCTGATGCGGCCGTCCGCGTCGGTGAAAAATTTGCCGCGCAGGTTCATGTCGGCCTGGACAGGATCCTGGTTCTCATAGAAGCCCTCAGGCGATGAGTGCCAGATATCAACCTCCGCGCCCACGATCGGCTTGCCCTTCGCGTCGCGGAAAGCGGCATTGACGAACAGCGCCGGCCCCGGCGTGGGGGAGCGCACGATCGAGCCGCCGTTCGGCGTCACCGGCGAATGCATGCGCCAGAACGGCCCGAGCATGTTGTGGTCGGTTTCGGTCGTCCCCTGGTTGCCATGGTTGAGCAGGCAGATCAGCGCCGACAGTCCGAGCGAGCCCGCCATCAGCACCGCTTCGTTGTGGGAATCGTTGCTGTGCTTGCCGATCGCGATGATGTAGGCCATTGCTGCGTGGAACTCCTCCTCCGTCAGCCTCGCCTCACGAACGAAGTCGTGCAGGTGGCGCACGAAGGCGGACATGATCTCCTTGAATCTTGCATCGGGCGCGCGTTGCAGCTCCGACAGGACCGCTGTGGTGACGTCTTTTTGATTTTCGATGATCATGGATCGCCTCTTCTCTGCGCGCGCGAGCCTTGCGCTGCGCCCTGTCAAATGCCGCGATTATGGAAATCGCAATAACGCTCGACGTTCATGGGCAGGAACGGGCCGTAATTCCCCCAGTTCTCGTATTTTGGCAACTTCAAATCCCGTTCGGCGTCGGCGTAGCACTTGCCTTCGTCAGTGGCCTTCTTCACCGCGGCCGACAAGTCTTGCAGATAAGCGAGCACGGCGCGTGCGTCATCCTTGGTCCCGATCTGGCGGCCGCCGGGGCCGGGATGCCCAGGGATCAAGCGCTCCCAATCCATCGCAATAACCTTTTTGAGGCCCTCCTCGATGTCGGGAATATAAGTGTCGGCCATGATTCGGAACTGGACCGATTGCAGCGGAATCCAATCGACGGTGAAGATGATCTTCTCCTTCGGCAACCGCATCACCAGCGTGCTGTCGGAGTGATTCTTGCCGACGTAGAGCAGTTCGAGCGTCGTGCCGCCGAGATTGATCGTCCTTTTCGCGTCGACCACCTGGTCTGGCACCACAACGTCTGCCGGCTTCAGTGTCTCGATCCGCGCCTTAGCGTTCTTGTGCGCTACGAACATCGCGCCCAGATCCTTGAACGGCTGACCGCCAGCAATGTGATCGAAATGGCTGTGGCTGTAGATCACTTATTTTATCGGCGCCTTGGTGATTTTTTGGATCTCCTCAATATAAGTCTTCGCCGCCGGCCGACGCAGGCCGATGGGATTGGTGGCGATCACGCCTTGCGGCGTCACGATGAACATCGCCTGATGGCCGCCGTAGCCGAAAACGTAGACGTTCTCGGTCCCGTCCACCTTCGTCGTGGCGAAGGGCGGCGGGGTCTGCGCCTGCGCCGTTGCGACGAGTGCGGCCGTAGCCAACGCGGTCGCGACGACGAAATGTGCTCGCGGCATGATGTTCCTCCGGGTTTGCTCACAGGCTGCAAGCCTCGGCCGCGCGGCCGCCCTGAGCGTTGCAACGATAATCCAGGATCGACGCGGGAGACAGCGGCCCGCGAGGTCGCAACCGTTCGGTCTCGTCGTCCCGGCCAAGCGAGCGCAGCGAGCGCGAGCCGGACCCATAGCCGCCGTCGGTGATTATGGGGCCCCGCTTTCGCGGGGACGACCGGGGTCTCGTCTAGTGATTTGGCTCGCCGCCGAGGAAGCCTGCGATTTTCCAGGTGCCCCCGTCCTTGAGGTAGCACAACTGCTCGCCGCCGATCGGCAGGATGGTGTCGATCGGCACATAGCCCACCGTCCCAGCGGCTGTCAGGACCTTGGCAAAGGTCGCGAGTACCGCGTTGGCGGGCGAGTCATCGGGAAGGACCCGAACCAGGTAAAGCCCGAGCCGGTCGACCACCGGGGCATCCTGTTTTGCCGCCGCGCGCACTTCGATGCCGTCGCGGATCGGAAACGCCCAATCCGCGGCATCGGTCTGCGTTACGTTGGCCAACTCGTCGGCGGCGCGCTCGTCGAAGCTGGGTTCGGCCGGCGCGCAGAACACGCCCTGGCGCTGCGGATCGGCCATGGCGGTCGTCTCCGCCGCGTAGGCCGCAAGCGATTCCCAGCCGAACCCGTCCGCGCCGTCGAGGCTGAGGGCTTTGCTCAGGTTGTCGATGGCGGACTTTTGCTTGTCGGCGATGTCCTTGTCTTCCGGGATCCAGAAGAAGTTCGCTGCCACTATCCGCGCTAGCGCGGCACGATCCTTGTTCTTGGCGATCTCGGCGAGCTGGTTGCGAAATGTTCCGAAGCTCGGATCGTTTACCGCCGGCGGCAAGGTGATAGGCACGGGCTTGTAGGGTCCGAGCACCGGCGCAGGCGCCTGCGCCGGTGGTTGTGCCGGCGGCTGCGCTTGGGCCATGACGGGCATGGGCACGAGCGCGCCCGCGATCGCGAGGGCAGCCGCGACGATATGCGTGGACAACGGGCGTGGACGCCGCATCGCGATGTCTCCCAGGTTCCAAGCGCTACTTTAGCGTCGGATTTAGCCCGCTCTACGGCAAGAAAAAAGGGGCTTGGCCGAGGTCGCGAACGCGAAGGATGGAGGGCGAATTGCGGGCGCTGCTGCGCAACCGCGGCGCGGACCTGCTGCCGGAACGCATCGGTCTGAAAGCGCAAGAGAAAAAGGCGGCTCCGACTCGCGGGGCGAGTGCGTGCCGGAGCCGCCGGCCATGACGAACGCGCACGCTACAATTTACGACAAAGATATGCGGAGGCGTTTATTCGAACGCACCCGCATATATCGGGCGCATGTTACAGCAGCATGACGCGCTGTCAGGCTGTGGATACGACGCGGGCTAAGCCCGCAGCGGTCTACACGACGGCGCAGCTCAAGACGATCCAGGAGGTGATCACGCTTCTCGTGTTTGCCGGTTTTTCGCTCGTTTATCTCAAAGAGCCGTTGACCTGGAATTATGCGATCGGCTTCGCACTCATTGCGATGGGCGCGTTCTTCGTGCTGCGCGGGCCGCTGTGAGACGATTCTAAGGCAGGTTAATCTCGGCTGCGGACGCGGGTGGCGGCTGATACCCTTCCAATTTTTCATCTCACGGCCATGATTACGAAAGGCAGACTGCCACAGCCTTGACTTTGCCGGCGTGGACAGCGTTGCTGCCGCGCGGCGGCCTCGCAGCCGGTCGAGAGGACGGCATGGCCCTTGATCCGAAAACGCAAGCTGCGCTCGCCTTGCACCGGTTTGGCCTCGGCCCACGCCCCGGATCGATCGCGAGCCTGGCGTCGGACCCCCGCGGGGCGCTGCTGGCCGAATTGGATCGCGCGGGCGCCGGGCGGATCAACAATGCAGAGTTGCTGACGAGCGGCGAAGCCGCGCTCGCCGCATTCGCGTATCAGCAGGCGCAGCGCGCAGCACGGCAAGCGGAGCGCGCCGCCCAGCAAGCCTCGAGTGGCACGGCGGAGATGAAGGATCGGTCCGCCGAGCCCGCGCCACCGGCAGCAAGGCCGAATCCAGGTCCCGGCGTGCCGCAGCAGATTTATCTCGCCGAAGCCAAGGTCCGCATCGATGCGGCGCTGGGCGCCGAGATCGGCTTTGTCGAGCGGCTCGTCTGGTTCTGGTCGAACCATTTCTGCGTATCAGCGGACAAGGGCAATGTGCGCCAGATTTGCGGCGCCTACGAACGCGAAGTCATCCGTGCCAATGTGCTCGGACGCTTCGGCGACATGCTGCTGGCCGTCGAAGCCCATCCGGCGATGCTCTTTTATTTGGACAATGCGCGTTCGATCGGCCCCGCCTCCATGGCCGGGCTGCGGCAGAAACGCGGGCTGAACGAGAATTTGGCGCGCGAGATCCTCGAGCTGCACACGCTCGGGGTGCGCACGGTGTACACCCAGGACGACGTCACCAGTTTCGCCAATGTGATCACAGGCTGGACTATTGTGCCGTTTCGCCAGGACGCCGTGCGCGGCGGCGAGTTCATATTTAATCCGCGCATGCATCAGCCCGGCCCGCAGACGGTGATCGGCACGAGCTATTCCGAGGGAGGCGTGGAGCAGGGCCGCGCCGTGCTCGCGGCGCTCGCCCGCCATCCGGCGACGGCCAAGCACGTGGCCGGTAAGCTCGCGCGCCATTTCGTCGCCGATGAACCCCCGCCCGCGCTCGTCGAGCGGTTGGCCAAGCGCTTTCTCGCCACACAAGGCGATTTGAAAGAAATGGCGAAGGCGCTGGTCGCCGCACCCGAGGCTTGGGAAGCTCCGCGTGCGAAGCTCAAGCGTCCGGGCGAATGGGTGATCGCGGGCCTGCGCGCCGTGGGCGCTGCGCCCCTCGAGATCGGCCCGGTGATGCAGGCGCACAATCTGTTGGGCGAGCCGCTGTGGCGGCCGTCCGCGCCCAAGGGCTTCGCCGACGAAAGCACACCGTGGCTCGATGGGTTGGCGCAGCGCCTCGACATCGCCAACCAATTTGCCCGCCGCTTCGGCGCAGAGGTCGATCCCCGAGACGCGCTCGAAGAGACGGTCGCGCCGCTTGCCTCGACCGACACGCGGGACGCCATCACGCGCGCCGAAAGCCGCCCGCAGGCGCTCGCGCTTCTGTTCATGGCGCCCGAGTTCCAGCGCCGATGATGCGCCCGCGATTAAACAGGTGAGCCGATGAAAAAACTCCATGCCGCGACCCGCCGCGAACTGCTCATCGGCTCCGGCACGCTGTTTGCCTGGGCCTATCTGCCGAAGCTCGCGCGCGCGGAAGGCCGCGATCCCCGCCTGCTGGTCATCGTGCTGCGCGGCGCGCTCGATGGGTTGGCCGCGGTCGCGCCCACTGGCGATCCGGACTGGGTCGCGCTGCGCGGCAACAACGCGCTGACGCTCGACGGGAAGCCGGCCGCGTTGCCGCTCGACGCCTTCTTCGCGCTCAATCCGGCGATGCCCAACCTGCATCGCCTCTACACCTCCGGCGCGGCGGCGATCGTGCACGCGGCGGCGACGCCTTACCGGGAACGCTCCCATTTCGACGGCCAGGACGTGCTGGAGAGCGGCCTGCCCAAGCCGGGGGCGGCGGACAGCGGCTGGCTCAATCGGGCGCTTGCCTCGTTGCAACCGGCGGGCCGCGCCGACGGGTCACGCGATGCTTTCGCGATCGGGCCCATTGCACCGCTGGTCGTGCGTGGCCCGGCGCCGGTCCTCTCGTGGACGCCGCGGCAACTGCCGCCGGCGAGCAGCGACACGGTGTTGCGGCTGATCGAACTCTATCGCCATACGGATCCTGTCCTCGCCCGCGTGCTCGAAGAGCGCATGGGTCTGGCGACCATCGCACGCGCCGGCGGCATGGATGGCGAGCAGCCGCGCCCCCCTGCGGCCGGGCAGGTGCGCGCCTATTTCGCGGAATCGGCCGGTACGGCGGCGAAGTTTCTGGCGCGTCCGGACGGGCCGCGCATCGGCGCGCTTGCTTTCGACGGCTGGGACACCCATGCCGCCGAAGGCGCAATGAACGGCCGGCTTGCAACTTTGCTGGGCGCGCTCGATGGCGCCATTGCCGCAATCGAGACGGAGATGAAGGAGGCTTGGCGCGAGACAGTCGTTGCCGTCATCACCGAGTTCGGCCGTACCGCCCGCATCAACGGCACCGATGGCACCGATCACGGCACCGCGACGGTGGCGTTGCTCGCAGGCGGCGCGCTCAAAGGCGGGCGCGTCATCGCCGACTGGCCGGGGCTCAAGTCGGCCAAGCTGCACGAGGGACGCGACCTCAAGCCGACCACCGATCTGCGCGCGGTGCTCAAAGGTTTGCTCAAGGACCACCTGCGCGTGGAGCCCGCCCTGCTCGCGACCAACGTCTTTCCGGACAGCGCCGCGGTGAAGCCGATGCCCGGACTGCTGCAGCTAGCGCGGGCGACGTCGCGCTCGCGGCGAGCTTTGCCGCCTCTGCGCGGGAGAGCGTCCGCACCAGCCTTGAGTAGTCTGCTCTACCCGGGACCGGCGGTGCGGAAAGCCTTCGCGAAGGTATTGAGATCGGCGGCTGCGAGGTCGGAGACCGCCCAATAGGTGAGGCCGTTTTCGGCCCAGGACACAATATTATAGCCGGCGATCTGCTCTGGCGGCATCGGCGTCGCCCGGCCTATTGGGAGCGCGCTGAGGCTGATCAGGTGCTGGCGATGGCGATAAACGAGCGTCGGCACCGGATTGCGTCCGACGACGTCGATGCGGCCGCCGACCAAGGGAAAACCTTCGCTGGCGAGATCGACGACGCGTGGCGCCTCGGGAATGCGGCCGTTGAACCACGGCTTCACCGTGTGCCGGTCGGAGGATCCGACATCGAACGGCTGCGGTGCGATTAACGCGCGCATGTGATTGGCCACGACCATGTCCGCATCGGCCGGGCCGGGGGAGAGCGCAAGCCAAGTGGCGCCGCTACCGAGGAATGCCGCCACCGCCACCGAGGCAGCGAGCGCGCGCCAAGACGGACCCGAAACGGCCCGCGCGGCTCGCAAACCGAGCGCGGCCTCTACCCGGCGGGCGAGGCCCGGCGGCGCGTTTTCGCGGGGCAGCTGCTGCGCAATCGCGCGCCGCAGCGCCTCGACCCGGTCGCGTTCGGCTGCCAGCGCCGGATCGCTGGCGAGCTGCCGCTCGACCTCGAGCGCGTGCGCAGGATCGAGCTCGCCATCGACATAGGCGTGAACGAGCAAGCGCGAATCGCTGGGAGGTGTCATCGGCCGCCCTTCGTTTCATCCATTGCGACGCGCTCCATCAGCCGCCGGCGCGCACGCGCAAGCCGCGACATGACCGTGCCGATGGGGACTTTGGTCACTTCGGCGATCTCCCGATAGTCGAGTCCCTGGACGTCACGCAGCACCAGCGTTTCTCGGAATGGCACCGGCAGCTCCGCAATCGCGGTCTCGAGCTGTCGCGCGTCGGCCTTCTCGATCAGCGCCGCCTCCGGGGTCTGCGGCCCCTCTCCGGAAGCGTCTCCGCCCGTTGCCTGCTGCCGCTCGATGGATTCGAGATCGTCCACCACAAGCAGCGCCGCGGAGCGGTTCTTTCCCAACCAGGTATAAGCCGCGTGGCGCACGATGGTTAAGACCCAGGCGCGGGCATTGACCCCAGCAAAGCCGCCGATGCCGCGAAAGGCGCGCAGGCAAGCCTCCTGCACCACGTCCTCGGCGTCGGCGCGATTTCCCGTGAGCCAACGCGCGAGCGCGTATGCGTCGGCCAGATGCGGCTGCACCACCCTGGCGAAGCGCGCCTGATCGTCCTCGCTCTTCAGGCTTGCCATGCTCGAAGCGCACCGCCGCAATCATACCGATCAAGATCGGTCATTCACCGGCTTTATTCCCGAGAATTCAATCGTTTTTCGCTCGGCTCGGCGACCCGCCGGCAGGCGCAAGCCTCCCTTTAGGCAGCCGTCCGATCGCCCGCTCGGATCTCGGCGTCGAGGAAGCCGCCCGACTGGCGGCGCCACAACGCGGCATAATGGCCCCCATGGCGCAACAGCTCGTCGTGCGAGCCCTGTTCGACGATATGGCCGCGCTCGAGCACGATCAGGCGGTCCATGCGCGCGATGGTGGAGAGCCGGTGCGCGATCGCGATCACGGTCTTGCCCTGCATGAGCGTGCCCAGACTCGATTGAATGGCAGCCTCGACTTCGCTGTCGAGCGCCGAAGTGGCCTCGTCGAGCACCAGGATCGGCGCGTTTTTGAGGATCACGCGGGCGATGGCGATGCGCTGGCGCTGCCCGCCCGACAGTTTCACGCCGCGCTCGCCGACCTGCGCCACGTAGCCGCGCCGCCCTTTCCAGTCCTCGAGCTCGCGGATGAACTCGTCGGCGTGGGCGAGCTTCGCCGCCCTGATGACCTCGGCCTCGCTTGCCTGGGGCAGGCCGTAACGGATGTTCTCGCGGATCGAGCGGTGCAGCAGCGAGGTATCCTGGGTGACGACCGAGATTTGCCCGCGCAGGCTCTCCTGCGTGACCGCGGCGATGTCTTGGCCGTCGATCAGGATGCGACCGCCTTCGAGGTCGAAAAAGCGCAGCAGCAGATTGACCAGCGTCGACTTGCCGGCGCCGGAACGGCCGATCAAGCCGATCTTCTCCCCGGGCCGCACTGTCAGGGTCAGGTCCTCGATGACGCCGCTCTCGCGCCCGTAGCCGAAGCGCACGTTCTCGAACCGGATCTCGCCGCGCGCGACCTTCAGCATCGCGGCATCAGGCCGGTCGGTGAGCGCGATCGGGCGGGCGATGGTCATCATGCCTTCCTGGATCACGCCGACGTTCTCGAAGATCGACGTCACTTGCAACGCCACCCAGCCGCCGATGTTCACGATCTGCCACGCCAGCGGCAGCGCCATGGCCACGGTTCCAACCTCGACGCTGCCCCGGGTCCATAACAGCAGCGCAAGCGCGCCGGTGCTCGTCAGCATGGCCGCGTTGAGCGAGGACAGGCAAAAGCTGAACAGCGTGTTGAGGCGCAGCGAGCGATAGAACAGGCCAGTGTGGTGATCGATCGCATCGCGCACATAGGCGTCCTCCTCGCGCGCGCGGGCAAACAGCTTTACCGTGAGGATGTTGGTGTAGCTGTCGACGATGCGCCCGGTCAGCAGGGAGCGTCCTTCAGAGACCTCCTTGGACCGGTCGCGCATGCGCGGAACCAATATCCGCAGCAGCAGCAGATAGCCGAGAAACCACAACGCGACCGGCAGCGCCAGCACCGGCTCGGCAAATGAGAGCAGAATGAGCGCGCTCGTGCCGTAGACCAGGATGTACCAAACGCTGGTGAGCAGCGCGACCAGCGTTTCGCGGATTGCGGGCCCCGTCTGCATCACCCGGTTCGCGATGCGGCCGGCGAAGTCGTTCTGGAAGAACGCCCAGGACTGGCGCATCAAGTACCAGTGGTTCTGCCATCTGATCCGATTCGATACGTTGGCCGAGATCGCCTGGTTGGCGATCAGGTTCTGTGTCGTCAGCGCGAGCGGCCGCGCGATCAGCAGTACGAGCGCCATGCCCAAGAGATGCGGCCAGAACCTCGCGAACAGCTCATGCGGCTCGCCCGTAGTGATCAAGGTAACGATCCGTCCCATGAACACGGGAACCGTCGAGTCGAGCAGCGCCACCACCAACCCGGCGGCGAACAATGCCGCGAACAGGCCCTTCGCCTGGCGGGCGAAGTGCCAGAAGAACGCGACAAAATCGGGCGGGGGCACCGCCTGCTCGGGTGACTCGGTCGGCCTCAACAGCCGCTCGAAGAGCGAGAACATGACACCTACTCGAAAGGGCAGCGATTCCGCGCCGACGCCACTGATTGCGTCTGACCGCCGCTCGCTGCATTGATCGGATGCGGGCGGGTAGAGAAGCTTCGTGTCGGGACTATGACAGGCCTCGCGGATAGTTTTCGCGAAAAAAGCAGAGGCATCACTTTCGACCGTGCGGGTTATGGAAGCGGCTTCGCGCGCTTTCGACGCGCTAGCCGCCCGATCTCTGAATGGTCTATTTAGCAGGGACAAGGCGCAGAATGCGACCGGAGCTACTATCGGTGGCTAGCCACAGCGCGCCATCCGGGCCCTCCCGTACGTCGCGAATACGCTCGCGCAATTGCTGCAACAGACGCTCCTCATTCACCACTTTCTCGCCATCGAGTTCGAGCCGGACCAACATCTGGCCGGCCAGCGCGCCAAGAAACAAAGCGCCGCGCCAGCGGACAAACAAATCACCGCTGTAGAAGGTCATGCCCGACGGGGCGATCGACGGCACCCAGTATTTGAGCGGCTGCTCCATGCCCGCTTTGTGTGTGCTCTCGTGAATTCTGGCGCCGCTGTAGTCGATCCCGTAGCCGATCACCGGCCAGCCATAATTCTTGCCCTTCTCGATGATGTTGACCTCGTCGCCGCCGCGCGGTCCATGCTCATGCTCCCACAGCTTGCCGGTCACGGGGTGGAGCGCGAGGCCTTGCGGATTGCGGTGGCCGTAACTCCAGATCTCCGGCTTGGCCGCAGCCCTGCCGACGAAAGGATTGTCCGCAGGCACCGAGCCATCGGGCCGGATGCGGATGATCTTGCCGAGATGGTTGCCCAGATTCTGCGCCTGGTCACGGGTGGTGAAATGTTCGCCCAGGGTAACAAAGAGATTGTCGTCCGGCGTCTGCAGGATGCGGCAGCCGAAATGATTGCCGGTCGAGAGCGGACCTGCCTGGCGGAAGATTAACTCGACGGCCTCTATGCGAGGGCTGCTTTCGTCGAGGAGCCGAGCGCGGGCGAGTGCGGTGCGTGCGCCGCCTTCCACCGGCTCGGCATAACAGAAATAGATCGTCTGATTCTGCGTAAAACCGCGATCGAGCACGATGTCGAGCAGACCTCCTTGGGCCGCGGCGAAGACTTTCGGCACGCCGACGAGGGCGGGAGGGAGCGTGCCGTCTTTGGCGATGATGCGCACGCGCCCGGGACGTTCGGTGACCAGCAGGCGGCGGTCGGGTAGGAAAGCGAGTGCCCAGGGGTGATCGAGTCCCTTGGCCGCGGTCTGCACCACGAAATCGCCGGCGGAAGAATGAAAAACTTGTCCGCTGGCGGGGGCGCAACCGGCCGCAACGAGCGTGCCCGCGCACACCAGGGCGGACCATCTCATGCAATGCTCCTTGTGCGCCGCGCCGACCCGCGGCGTCAATTCGTCGTGTGTTGATGCGACAACGATGCGTTGCCGTCGATCTTCCAGCAAGTGGGCGGCGCTTCACATCGGTGTGACAGCATTATTCACTTTCCCGCCCGTGCACCGCGTGTCATCGTTCGCAAACAAGATCTCAGGTGAACAGGCGAGGCGACCCATGAAGACGATCGCGATTGCCACGGCGATTGCCCTCGCAGTCGGCGGCGCCACTGACGCCTACGCGCAAACCTATCCATCGCACCCTATCACCATCATCGTGCCGTTCCCCGCCGGCGGGCCGACGGATACACTCGCGCGTCTTTTGGGCGAGCGCATGCGGGTCTCGCTCGGCCAACCCGTGATCGTCGAGACCGTGACCGGCGCCGGCGCGAGCATCGGCGTCGCGCGCGCCGCGCAAGCGGCACCCGACGGTTATACGCTGAGCATCGGCAATTGGACGAGCCATGTCGGCGCCGGCGCCATGTATCCGGCGGTGCACGACGCGGTGCTGGAAATGCAGCCGGTGTCGCGGATCAGCGCAACGCCGTTGATGATTGTCGGCAAGAACGCACTGCCGCCGAAGACCGCCCAACAGTTGATCGCCTGGCTCAAGGCGAACCCGGGCAAAGCATCGGCCGCTACCGTGGGGGCCGGTAGCGGGGCGCATATCTGCCTGCTTTACTTCCAGCAGAAGACCGGCACCAGCTTTCAGCTCGTTCCCTACCGCGGCGGCGCGCCGGTGATGCAGGATCTCGTGGCGGGGCAGATCGACATGTTTTGCGCCGAGGCTTCGCAAACCCTCTCGTTCCTGCGCAGTGGCGCGATTAGACCGTTCGCCGTGATGTCGAAAGAGCGCTGGCCTGCCGCGCCCGATGTGCCGACCATGGACGAGGTGGGGGTGTCCGGAATGTACATCTCATTCTGGCACGGCCTGTGGGTTCCCAAAGGCACGCCGCGGGAGATCGTCGCCAAGCTCAACGGCGCGGTCGTGGACACGCTGGCCGATGCGACCGTGCGGCAGCGACTCACCGAGCTCGGACACGTCATTGCGACGCGTGAGGAGCAGACGCCGGAGGCGCTCGGCGCCTTTCATCGCGCCGAGATCGAGAAATGGTGGCCGATCATCAAAGCCGCGAACGTCAAGCCGGAATGAGACGCCTATAACAGCACTGCCGCGCGTCGATGACGCGCGGCAGTACCTTCCCCCGACCCGGCCGCCCAAACTGATTAGTTGCGCCGCGCAATGACGGCGCTTATCGCGGCGACCGCGCCGATCGCGGTGAACAGCCAGCCGATGCACAACGCAATCGAGAACGGCAGGAGGTCGCCGGCGCCGACGGCGCCGATGACCTCGGCGCGCGCGAAGCCGATCGAGACCGCGGTGACGGCGACGGCGGTTGATAACGCGAGCGCGGCCGTGGTGATCAATTCGACGAGAGCAATCGGGCGCTGCCTCGGCGCGCAGCCCTGGCGAGTGTCGCGCTCGAATGCGCTACGCCGGACTAACGTCTTGGGCATCTCAATCTCCTCGAATCAGTCGAGCAATTTGTTGCGGCTGATGCCGGCGTCGGTTCGGCCGGAGTTGGGCGAAGGCTTTGGCGAAGCAGGGCAAATTTGTGTGTTTTGGTTAACGAAGCGTTAACGGCCGAGGCGTCCCTGTTCGCGCAACGACGGCCCCGATTGCTCTTCGGTCGTCCGCGCGAAAGCTCCGACCCATAATCACGAATTTCTCGCGAGCTTTCCCGCTTCCGCGGAAACGACGAAAGCGAGAGCGACACGCCCCGGCTTGCTCCCCGAGTTGCCGCCTGCCCGTACGCTTATTCCGCCGCCACCACGTTCGCGGGCTGCCAATCCATGGCGATATGTCCGGGCTGCGCCTTCACCCGCTCGAGCCACGCACGGATCCCGGGAAAGCTCGCGAGATCGAAATCGCAGACATGCGCGAGATGGGTGTAGGCATAGAGCGCGATGTCGGCGACGGTGTAGCGGTCAGCCACGAAATAACGGTGGTGTTTGAGGTGATGCTCCATCACGGCGAGCGAGCGGTATCCTTCTTCGATCCAGTCCTCGAGCGCGTGCTGTTGCAGCTCGCGGCCGCCCTTGACCAGCGCGAGCCAGAAATAGGCGGCACCGATATTGGGCTCAATGCTGTGTTGTTCGAAGAACATCCATTGCAGCGCTTCGGCGCGATCGATTCGGTGCTCAGGCCGCAGCGGCGTTCGGCTCACCAAGTGCCACAGGATCGCGTTCGATTCGGCAAGATAGCGGCCGGGCGCGGCTTCGAGCAGCGGCACCTGGCCGTGCGGGTTCTTGGCCAAGAACTCCGGCGTGCGGCTGTCGCCTTTGAGGATATCAATCTCGACGAGGCGGTAGGGAATTGCGAGCTGGGCGAGCGCAAGACGCACCTTATAGCTATTGCCCGATCGCTGCATGGAATAGAGCGTATACATCGCCTTTCCTCCGGCGGTGCTCCTCCGCCGTGTCCTCGACGGCTTAGCCCATCACGACGGCAATGTCATGACGAGGGACCCGAGGAGTGGTCGTCCACTACCGCGGCGGCGAGCCGCAGGGAACAACTGCTGCCGCGCTCCTCAGTCGCAGAAAATCATTTCTGCGTCATTCGGCCGCGACGCGATGGGCGCGGGCATGCGCGAGGAGAGCATCGTCCTCCACCGGTACGATCGGTGCAAAGTCGCGGTGTGCGATCCATTCGGGGCGGGTGAATTTGGTGATGTGGTTGGAGACGGCGCACAGCGTGAGATAAACGATCTTGCGCGGGTAGGGGGTGATGTTCGGCGGTGAAGCATGCACGAGATTGCCGTGGAACATCAGCACCGAGCCTGGTTTGCCGGTCGGCGCCACGATGCCGATGCCGTGCGGCGGAGCAGCTTCGGCACAAAGCCGCGTCACCGTCTGCGCATCGAGGGTCCAAAGCGGGTAGGAGGTGGTGTTCGTGTCGTGGCCGGCGGCAAGCGTGCCATATTTGTGGCTCTTGGGAATGAGCATGAGCGGGCCATTGATGGGCAGGACCTCGTCGAGGAAGATCGAGATGTTCATCGCGCGCGGCTCAGGCATGCCGTCGTCGCGCGCCCAGGTTCCGTAATCCTGGTGCCATTGCCAGACGTCGCCCTCGAACGCCGCTTTGGCGTTGATCTTGAACTGGTGGACATAGACGCCTTCCCCGAACAACTGCTGGAGCGGATCGACCAGGCGCGGGTGATGCGCCATCAGCCGGAAGGCCTCGTTGTAAGTATGGGCGGCGAAAGCGGTGCGCGGGGCGCCGGTCTTCTCGCGCCAGACCTCCTGGCGGTTGGTTCTGAGAATTTTGTCGGCCTCGCTGCGTAGAACCGCGACCTCCTCCTCGGCGAAGCAATTCGGGAAAAACAGATAGCCCTGCTCGTCGAAGGTTTTGATCTGCTCGGGTGTGAGCTTCATGGCGTCCTCCCGGGGGGACTTTCGTTGCGGACAGTGTAACGGCTGGCGGCGTCAAAATCACGTGCCGTCATGCGCCGGCCGATCACACCGGTGTGTGCATCCATGATTGAGGCTTGCCTGCGGCGGCGGCCCCTATTAGGAAGCTCGCGCCCGGCAACCGGAGATTCTCATGGCCCTGCTCGCAGAATCGCTCAAGCGCATCAAGCCGTCCGCCACCATCGCGGTTACGGACAAGGCGCGGGCGCTCAAAGCTGCTGGCCGCGACGTAATTGGATTGGGTGCGGGGGAGCCGGACTTCGATACGCCGGAGAATATCAAACGCGCTGCCATCAAGGCGATCGAAGGCGGCAAGGCGGCGAAGTACACCGCGGTCGACGGTATTCCAGAACTCAAAGCCGCTATCGCGCGCAAGTTCAAGCGCGAGAACGGCCTCGACTACAAGCCGAGCCAGATCATCGTCGGCACTGGCGGCAAGCAGGTGCTCTATAACGCCCTCGTCGCGACGCTTGATCCGGGTGACGAGGTGATCCTCGCGGCGCCCTATTGGGTGAGTTATCCCGAGATGGTCATGCTCGCCGGCGGGGAGCCGATCGGCGTGCCCACCACCATCGAGTCGGGATTCAAGATGACCGCCGTGGCGCTCGAGCGCGCGATCACGCCCAAGACCAAATGGGTGCTGCTCAATTCTCCGTCGAACCCGACCGGCGCGGCCTATACCCGCGCCGAGCTCAAGCAGCTGACCGACGTCCTGGTCAGGCATCCGCATGTTTACGTGATGACCGACGATATGTACGAGCACCTCGTCTACGACGAGTTCCAGTTCACCACGGCGGCTCAGGTCGAGCCTCGGCTCTACAACCGCACACTGACAGTGAACGGCGTCTCTAAGACTTATTGCATGACCGGCTGGCGCATCGGTTACGGCGGCGGGCCCGAACCGCTGATCAAAGCAATGGCGATGATCCAGTCGCAATCGACCTCGAATCCGACGGCGGTGTCGCAATGGGCGGCGGTCGAGGCGCTCGACGGACCACAGGATTTCATCGCCAAGCACAACGCCATCTTCAGAGAGCGACGCGACCTTTGCGTATCGATGCTCAACCAGGCACGCGGCATCCATTGCCCGAAGCCCGAGGGCGCGTTTTACGTCTATCCGTCTTGTGCCGGTGCCATCGGCAGAACTGCGTCGACCGGTCATAAGCTCGTCACCGACGGGGATTTCGTCAGCGAGCTGTTGGAGGCGGAAGGCGTGGCGGTGGTGCAGGGCACGCCGTTCGGTTTTGGTCCCGCGTTCCGCATCTCGTATGCGACCAAGACCGAGGACGTCGAGGAAGCGTGCCGGCGCATCCAGCGCTTTTGCGGCAACTTGACATGATGATGACGATCTTGCGTAACGTCGGCTGATGACTCACAGCCCATCGGGCTTGTGCAATCGAGCAAAAGGAGGGTCCATATGTTTCGTTATGCCGTCGGGACAGCGGCGCTAGCGCTCGCCGTTGCGTGCGCCGAGCCAGCGGCGGCCCAGCGCGTGCGGGCCGGTGTCCTGACTTGCGACATCTCAGCCGGCATGAGCTTCATCATCGGCTCGCAGAAGTCGGTCGCCTGCACGTTCGCGCGAGCCGCCGGGACCGCAGCAGGTCTACAACGGCTCGATCAGCAAGTTCGGGCTGGATATCGGCGCCACCGGCGGCGGGGTTATGGTGTGGGCGGTGTTCACGGATAGCATCGCGCCGCCGGGCCCGACCTTTCTCGCCGGTGACTATTTCGGTGCGACAGGTCAGGTCACGGTCGCCGCGGGTCTCGGCGCCAACGTTCTCATCGGCGGTTCCAGCAATACGGTCGCATTGCAGCCGGTCTCGATAGCCACTTCGGTCGGAGTGAACCTCGCGCTGGGTGTGGCAGAACTTCATCTGCGCCCCGGCCCCTAGCTGGCGCAGTTCCGTGCGGTCACGGCCGCCTTCGAGGCGGCCGTTTTCATTGGGATGAAGCGTGTATCGTCCTGCGCGCTTTGCCGTCGTGTGTGGAACAACGACGCCCCTTGCCAAGTCCCCCTCCGGCCTGAAACGATGGTTCAAACGGTCTCACAGAACGGGCCGTATCTCGTCGCTATCGGAGGCGGAGAATGGCACAGAACGGCACACGAGCGACGGGTCCACGGTGCATTGCGCTGGTGGGCCCATTCCAGAGCGGCAAGACGACGCTGCTCGAGGCGATCCTCGCGCGTACCGGCGCGATCCAGCGTCAAGGCACGGTCGAGGCGGAAAACACGGTCGGCGACGCCAGCAAGGAAGCGCGTCATCACAAGATGAGCGTCGAACTCTCCATTGCCAGCACCAATTTCATGGGCGATACCTATACTTTCGTCGATTGTCCGGGGTCGGTTGAATTCGTGCACGACATGCGCGCGGCGCTGCCGGCAGTCGACGCCGCTGTGGTGGTATGCGAGCTCGACGAAAAAAAGGTGCCGCAGCTTCAGCTCATTCTGCGCGAGCTTGAAGCGCAAAAAATTCCCCGCTTTTTGTTTCTCAACAAGATCGATAAGGCGGATTCCACCATTCATGAGGCGCTGAGGCTCTTGCAGCCCGCCTCGCGTGGCAAGCTGCTGCTGCGACAGATACCGACCTTCTCCGGCGATATCATCACCGGCTTCGTCGATCTCGCGCTGGAGCGCGCGTTTGTCTACAAGGAGCACGCGCCGTCGGAAGTTGTTCCGCTCGAAGGTGATGCGCTCGATCGCGAGAAGACGGCAAGATTCTCGATGCTCGAGACGTTGGCCGATCACGACGACGAGTTGATGGAGCAGCTGCTCGAAGACATCCAGCCACCGCGCGACAAGGTATTCGACGATCTGTCGAAGGAATTACGCGAAGGTCTGGTCTGCCCAGTGCTGCTCGGCTCCGCCACGCGTACCAACGGGGTGCTGCGCCTCATGAAGGCGCTGCGCCACGAGTCGCCCGGCATCGCCGAAACCGCGAAGCGGCTCGGCGTGAAAGGAGGCCAGACCGTCGCTTACGTGCTCAAGACCATCAATAGCGCCCATGGCGGCAAGATGTCCGCGGTCCGCGTGCTCGCGGGAAAGATCGGAGACGGCGCCAATCTAATGAATGCAGACGGGCAGGTCGGGCGCGTCGCGGCTGTTTTCAAGCTCATGGGTCTACAGACCGAGAAACGCGGCGCCGCCGAGGCGGGCGATACCGTCGCACTCGGCAAGCTCGATCACGCCGAGACCGGGGAGACTTTGAGCGACGGACAGCAGCCGCACCCGCCCGTCGCAAAAGCGGTTCCTCATCCGCCCGTGCTCTCCATCGCGGTCGTGGCCAAGGAGCGCAAGGACGACGTCAAGCTCGGCCAGGCGCTGGGGAAGCTGCTGGAGGAGGATCCCTCGATCAGCGTGGTTCATAATGCCGAGGCGCACGAAGTGGTGCTTTGGGGGCAAGGCGAGATGCAACTGCGCGTCGCCACCGAACGGCTGGTCGAGCGCTTCGGCATCCCCACCACTTCGCATAAACCAACGGTCGGCTATCGCGAGACCATCAAGAAGGGCATCGTGCAACGCGGTCGCCACAAGAAACAGTCGGGCGGCCACGGCCAATACGGCGATGTCGTTCTCGACATCAAACCGCTGCCGCGCGGCTCCGGCTTCAACTTTAGCGAGGAGATCAAGGGCGGCGTGGTGCCACGCAATTACATTCCTTCGGTGGAGGAAGGCGTCATCGAGGCGCTCAAGCACGGGCCGCTGGGATTTCCGGTGGTCGACATTGCGGCGAAGCTCATCGACGGCTCGTATCACACCGTCGATTCCTCGGACATGGCGTTCCAGCTTGCCGGGCGGCTCGCGATCCACGAGGGTCTGCCGCAGTGTCAGCCCGTGCTGCTCGAGCCGATCTACCAGGTCGAGATCGTCTGCCCGTCGGAGGCGACCGCCAAGATGAATGCCCTCATGTCGGGCCGGCGCGGCCAGATTCTTGGCTTCGACACGCGCGAGGGGTGGGACGGCTGGGACGTGGTGCGAGTGCAGATGCCGGAATCGGAGATCGGCGATCTCATCGTGGAGGTGCGTTCGGCCACTGCCGGCGTGGGCAGCTTCACCTTCAAGTTCGATCATATGGCCGAATTGATGGGCCGCACCGCCGAGCAGATCGTGGCGGCGCGTAAGTCGGCCGCGGCTTAACCGGGTTGCGGCAGCCCGTGATTGCGGTGCGCTAATCCCCGTGCGGGGCGCTGCCGTCCCCGCCGGCGACGATGTTTCGTTTCGGAATGATGGAAATGCGGCCACTCGCCTCGAAGATCGCAAATTTGATCTCGTCCATACGCTCCAGCCCGTGAGCGCGCCGCGCCGCTTCGAGCACGTCCTCCTCGCTGATGCGGGCGCGGCGCAAGCGGGCGCTCAAGACATCGCCGTTCTCGACCACCACGGTCGGCACGCCTTTTAGAACATGGGCGAGGCGCGGCACGTCCCGTTCCAGCAAAGAGACGGCAACATCGACGACGACGAAGGTTGCGATCACCAGGAACGCATGCGTGAGCGAGTAATCCTGCCCCATCAATGCCCGCGAAGCGGCGCCGCCGATGATGAGGAACAGAATGAAGTCGAATACCGTCAACTGGCCAAGCGTGCGCCGGCCGGTCGCTCGGATTACGAGCCAGAGGATGAAATAGACCACGAGTGACTTGATGACGCTGTCCATGGTGCTCTCACGGGTAAACAAGGATTGAGAATGCAACGCGTCCTTCGGGACCGGCGGCCGCGGTCAGATCGAAGCGTCCGAACGAGCGCGGGTGGGCCCGCAGCACGACCGAGAGTTCGCCCGTGGTCGGCGCCTGAAACACGAATTCCAGGCCTTGCGGTCCGGCGCTGCTTCGCAGCGGACGCGGCTCCATGTCGGCGATCTGGAAATTGTCTGCGAATGGTGGGCTCAGCGTCAAACTGGCTTCATCGCCATAGGAGACAAGAATTCGCGCGTTGAAACGCGCCAACGCCGTGACGCGCTGGAAACGTTCGTAGGTCAGCGACAGTCCGCCATCCATTACTGTGCTCTTGCTGAGCGGCCCGTGTGCCAACAATCCGGTGAGCGCAATCAGAAGGATGACCGCCAGCACGATCCATGTCGCGCGCTCCCATGCCCAGAACGCGTTCTGGAGCCGGATGCTCTCCGGGATGGGATAATTGCGATTATGGCGCTCGCGCATGAAAATGAGCACTCAATGGAAAACGCGAGCTTGGCGGTCTAGGTTCCCCTATTGCTGTGCGTCATCACCCGACTCTGGCGCAGGCGTGACTTGCCCGTGATGACGTGCCGGCGTATCGAGGAGTGCGCCTTCATCGTCTAGGGACGAGCAGCCATGCACGTCATCCGCCGCCGCGGGTGGGAAATCCCCGAACGCCTTGCCACGCCGGAGCACCTCTTCTGGAACCGACGCGCCTTTCTGGCGGGAAGCGGCGCGGCCGCGTTATCGCTCGCGCCCAACTTTGCGCTCGCCCAGCGCATTAGCGACCTGCCGGACCCGACCAAGGACCTCTACCCAGTCGGCCGCAATGAAAAATACGCGTTGGATCGGCCGGTCACCGACGAAAAGATTAATACCAACTACAACAATTTCTACGAGTTCGGCTCGAGCAAGAGCGTCGCCAAGACGGCCCAAGCACTCAAGCTGCGGCCCTGGATGGTCAAGATCGACGGCATGCTGGAGACGCCGCAGGAGATCGGCATCGACGATCTCATCCGCAAGATGCCGCTGGAGGAGCGCCTCTATCGGCATCGTTGCGTCGAGGCATGGTCGATGGCGATTGCGTGGACCGGCTTTCCATTCGCCAAGCTGGTGGAATTGGCCAAGCCTTTGTCCGCGGCAAAGTACGTGCGGATGGAGACCTTCCTCGATCCTTCTGTCGCGCCCAGCCAGAAGCAGAGCTGGTATCCCTGGCCCTACGTCGAAGGCTTGACCATCGCCGAGGCGACCAACGAGCTCGCTTTCCTCGTCACCGGCGCTTACGGCAAGCCGGTGTCGAAAGTGCAGGGCGCGCCGTTGCGTCTGGCGGTGCCGTGGAAATACGGCTTCAAGTCCATCAAATCGATCGTGCGCTTCAGCTTCACCGATCAGCGGCCGAAGAGTTACTGGGAGGCGTTGCAAGCGTCCGAGTACGGCTTTTGGGCCAACGTCAATCCGGGGGTCGCGCATCCGCGCTGGAGCCAGGCGACCGAAGAGCTCATCGGGCGCAATGAGCGCCGGCCGACGCTCATCTTCAACGGCTATGGCGAGTACGTCGCCGACCTCTACAAAGGCCTGGAGCACGAGCGGCTCTGGGCCTGAGCGATCGCCGGCACAAAGACCCGGGCCGAGCTGCCGGACGGTTTTATGGATTTTCGCCCGTTTCGGCCTCTGCCAACCGGCTGCGCCAGTCCTTGCGGCTGCGCATGAGCGACAGCGCCGCCAATGCCAGCAGCGCGGCGCACAGGCCGAGCAACGCCGCCGCAATCGGGCGCTGGAAGAAGATTGCCCAGTTGCCGTTCGACATGATCAGCGACTGGCGCAGCGACATCTCCAACGTTGGTGCGATCACCAGCCCGAGCACCAAAGGTGCGGGATCGAACCTGAATTTACGTAAACCATAGCCGATGATGCCCATGATCAGCATGATCCAGACGTCGACGATCGAATGACTGACCTCGTAAACGCCGATGATGCAAAACATGATCACCAATGGATAGAGATAGGCGTAGGGAATTCGCAGCACGTTCACGAAAATGCCGACAAGCGGCAAATTGAGCGCGAGCAACATGAGGTTGCCCACATACATCGAGGCGACGAAGCCCCAGAAAACGTCGGGATGTTCGTTCACCAGCGTCGGCCCCGGTGGGACGCCATGGATCATCAGTGCTGCAATCAGCACGGCCGTGATCGGGCCGGTGGGAAGACCGAGCGCCAGCATGGGCACGAACGCGCCGGTGGAGGCCGCGTTGTTGGCCGATTCGGGCGCTGCAACGCCCGCGACCGCGCCCTTGCCGAATTCCTGTGGCTGTTTCGAGAGCCGTCGCTCGACTCCGTAGGATAGAAAACTCGAAATGATGTGAGCCGATCCGGGTGTAAGTCCGATCAGAAAACCGAGCAGCGAACCGCGTGCGATCGGCATGGCCGATTGCCGCCATTCGCGGCGGCTGGGCAGGAGTTCGCGCAGGCGCGGCGCGATCACCTTGCCGACGACGGTCGCCGACGGCGTCGACAGAATCTCGCCGAGTCCGAATAGGCCGATCGCGACCGGCACGATGCCAATTCCGTCGCCAAGCTCGGCGATATCAAAGGAGTAGCGAAAGTGGCCGGTCATATTGTCGATGCCTATGGTGCCCAGCAGGAGCCCGAAGCACGCCATCAGCAGCGTGCGCGGCAGCGACGTCGATGACATGTAGGCGAGGAATATGAGGCCTAGCACGAGCAGCGCGGCATATTCCGGCGGCCCGAAGCGTAGCGCGAATGTTGCGAGCGGCGGCGCGATCAGCGTGAGCATGAGCACCCCGAACGTGCCCGCGATCCACGAGCCGACGGCGGCGATGCACAAGGCTGCGCCGGCGCGCCCTTTCTGCGCCATGGCGTAGCCGTCGATGCAGGTCATGACCGAGGCGGCTTCGCCCGGAATGCGCATCAGGATTGAGGTGGTCGAGCCGCCGTACTGCGAGCCGTAATAGATGCCGGCCAGCATCACCACTGACTTGGTGGTGTCGAGCCCGAATGTCGCGGGCAGGAGGATGCTGATGCCGGACAGCGGCCCGATGCCGGGCAGGACGCCGACGATGGTGCCGACGAGGCAGCCGAGGAAGGCATACCACAACACATCGGGCTGGAGCGCGACCGAGAAGCCGAGCAGGAGGCTTTCCAAGGTGCCCATCACTGGAATCCGAGAATGCCGCGCTCGAGCGGTGTCCTGAGTAGCACGGTGAACAGCAAATACGTAAGTCCGACCACTCCGATGCTGAAGCCGGCGGCCACTAGCGGGTTGCGCCGCTCGGTCAAGAAGGTTAGCGCAAACAGCAAGAGCGCCATCGTGATCGGGAAGCCCAGCGTTTGATAGAGCGCGATGGCGGCTGCGGTGATGGCGACGACCCGCGCGGCGTGCGGCAGGTCGCGCCACGCGACGGTCGCAACCGGTGCGCTCTCGTTGGCGCGCAGGATGAGCAACAGAGCGAACGCGATGAGGAAGCTCGCGATCAGTTTCGGCATCATGCCGGCGCCTGGAAACGACAGCGTGCCGAACGGGAGATCGCCGCTGAGCGCGAATACGAGCAGGCCGAAGGCGACAAAGGCGCCCCCCGCGATGTGGTCGCTGCGCAGAGTCACGCTCTCTCCGTTCCCCTCCCGCCGGCGCAAGTGCGCTGCGCGGAGTTCAACGCGCTCGGTTTGTGGCGCTGTGTAATGGCGCGCGGCCTAGATCACCCCTCGACCTTGCCGATCGATCGGATCGCCGCTTCGATGCGCTTGCTGTCGGCTTCCCAGAATGCCGCGAATTGCGCCTGATCCATATAGGCGAGCTCCTGTCCGAGATTGGCGAGCGCCGCTTTGAACGGGTCGCTGTGCGTCGCCTTGTCGACCGCTTCGCGCAGATACGCGATGACATCCGCTGGTGTGCCCTTGGGCGCAAACATGCCGACCCAGAGATAATATTCGATATCGTAGCCCAACTCCTTCATCGTCGGCACGTCGGGAAGCGCCTTCGAGCGTTGCGCGCCGAACAAAGCAAGCGGCCGCGCCTTGCCTGCCTTGATCTGCGAGAGGCTCGCCGAAATCGAGGAGACCAGCATCTGCGAATTGTTACCGAGAAATGCGGTGAGCGCCGGCCCGCCGCCCTGGGTCGGCAAATGCCTGAGCTTCAAGCCGCCGGCAGCGGCGGTGAACAGCGCGGTCGGGATGTGCAGCGCGCCGTAAAGTCCCGACGAGCTGAAGACGATTTCGTTTGGGCGCTTCTTGGCGTCGTCCACAAGTTCTTTGAGCGTCTTATAGGGCTGCTGATCATTGACGATCAGCACGCATGGATCGGCGACGAACCGCGCAATCGGCATGAAGTCGGCGCGTGTGAACTTAGGTGTGCGCCCGAACAGTTTGTCGACTTCGGCGAAACCCGAGATCGACGTGATGTGCAGAAGCAGCGTGTAGCCATCCGGCTTCGCATTGGCGACGAACTGCGCGCCGACTGCGCCGGCGGCGCCGGATTTGGTTTCGATCACCACCGGTTTCTGCACCATCGGCTCCATGACCGCGGCGAGGGGCCGCCCGACCACGTCAGCCGCACCACCCGGGGGGAACGGATTGATCATGACAATCGCGTGCGTCGGGTAGGTCGCCTCTTGCGCGAACGATGCCTTAAGCGTGACGGCCGCGGCGGCGGAGCTGAAGATGAAGCCGCGTCTATCCATGCTGTCCTCCTCAATTGAGCCAGGCTCGCGCACGCGCCCCGCTTTCCTGCGGGCCGCGATGCTAGGAGGCACCTCCGGTGGGGTCAACCGCGCGCGCCCGCGGCATAAAAGAGCGTGCGATCGCTAATCGATGATTGCCACGGCGCGCGTCCAGCCCGCGGAACCGCCGCGCACCCGGAAACCAGCTCACCATGAAACCATCGGCCGGCAGCGCTTCGAGGTTGTTGAGCTTCTCGATATGGCAATATCCGATCTCGCGGCCGGCGCGGTGGCCCTCCCAGATCAGGCTCGCATCACGGGTCGCGAGATACTTCTACTTGGTGTGCACGAACGGCGCATCCCAGCTCCAGCCGTCGGTCCCGGTCACGCGCACGCCCCGCTCGAGCAGGTAGAGAGTTGCCTCGCGACCCATGCCGCAGCCCTTGCTGACGTAATCGGGCCGGCCGTACGCGGCGCCCGCGCTCGTATTCACCAGCACGATCTCGAGCGGCGCAAGTGCGTGCCCGATGCGCTCGAGCTCGGCTTCTACGTCGCGCGCGCTCGCCACATAACCATCGGGAAAATGACGGAAGTCGAGCTTGACGCCCGGCTGAAGGCACCATTCGAGCGGGACTTCGTCGATGGTGATCGCACGCTTGCCGCGATCCATGGTGGAGGCGAAATGCCACGGCGCGTCGAGGTGGGTCGTGTTGTGGGTCGAGAGCCGAATCCACTCGATTGCCCAGCCTTCGCCGTCGGGTAGATCCTCCTTGCGCAGCCCGGGAAAGAACTTGATCAGGTCCGCCGCCGTTCGCCGGTGCGTGAGGTAGTCGATCTTCGGTCCGTAACCCGGCGGATCGGCTGCGACGTCGTTCTCGAGCGGCACCGAAATGTCGATCAACTTGCGTGCCATGAGCAGCACTCCTTATGCTCCAATTTCCGCAGCGCCGTCCGTTTCATTTCGCCGGCGCCTGCAAGCCAGATGCGAACGAGGACATCATGCCGGCCTACTGGATTGCGCGATCCAAGATCAACGATCCGACCGAATACAAGAAATACACCGACCTCGTGCCGGGCATCATCGCCAAGTTCGGCGGCAAAGTGCTCGCGCGTGGCGGCCGCTATCAGGTCATGGAAGGGCCGGCCAAGTTTCACCGCTTCATCGTGATCGAGTTTCCCACCTTCGAGCAGGGCGTCGCCTGCTTCACCTCGCCCGAATACGACGGTGCCGCGGCCTTCCGCCGCAGCGGTGCGGGCGAAGTCGAAACTGTTATTGTCGAAGCCGGCGATGCAACGCGTTAACCATTACCAACCGGCGGCGGCCTACTAGCGGGGCGCGGCCGATTGGCCATAAGATGCAGAAAAAGAGCGTAACAGGGAGACAAGGAATGCAAAATCACGCAATGCAGCGGGCCGTGAACTGGCTTGCCCGAGTTTGCGCCGGCCTCGCGGCGTGCGCACTCATTTTCGCAGGCGCAGCCTGGGCGCAATCCGGCGAGCCGATCAAGATTGGCTTCAGCATGGCCATGACCGGCAGCCTCGGCCCGAACGGCAAGTCGGCCCTGCTGGCGCAGAAGATTTGGGAGGAGGATATCAACGCCAAAGGCGGGGTGCTCGGTCGTCCCGTCAAGCTCATCTATTACGACGACCAGACCAATCCGGCGACGGTGCCCGGCATCTACACGAAGCTCATCGATGTCGACAAAGTCGACCTGGTCATCGGCGGCTACGGCACCAATATGCTGGCCCCGGCGATGCCCGTCGTGATGCAGAAGGGCAAGGTGTTCATCGGACTGCTCGGCCTCGGCGTGAACACCGAATTCAAGTACCCGAAATACTTTGTCATGATTCCGTCCGGTCCGGATCCGAAGCCGGCGTTCACCAAGGGCTTCTTCGACATCGCGATGGCACAGAACCCGAAGCCGAAGACGGTCGCGATCGTGGCGGAAGACGCGGAATTCTCGGTGAATGCTTCTGACGGCGCACGCGAGAACGCCAAGAAAGCGGGTCTCAATATTGTCTATGACAAGCGCTATCCGCCATCGACCACCGACTTCGCGCCGATCGTGCGCGCGATCCAAGCCACCAATCCCGACCTGGTCAACATCAACTCCTATCCGGCCGGCTCGGTCGGCTGGGTGCGTGCGGTCAACGAGATCGGCTTCAAGCCCAAGATGATCGGCGGCGGTATGGTCGGTCTGCAGAATACCGCGATCAAGACGCAGCTCGGGCCGCTGCTCAACGGGTTCATCAACTACGACTTCTGGATACCGGTGCCGAAGATGCAGTTCCCCGGCATCCCCGAGCTGATGCAGAAGTATCAGTCGCGGGCGGCGACCGAGGGCGTCGACCGGCTCGGCTATTACATGGCGCCGCAGGCCTATGCCCAGCTGCAGGTGCTGCAGCAGGCGGTCGAGGCGACCAAGGGCACGAACGACGACAAGATTGCGGACTACATCCGCAACAACACATTCAAGACCGTGCTTGGCGACGTGAAGTTCGACAAGAGCGGCGAGTGGGCGCAGTCGCGCGTGCTGCAGGTGCAGTTCCAGCACATCCAGGCCTACGAGGTCGTGCAGTTCACAAATGTTGCGACCCAGGTCGTGCTGACGCCGGCGGAATACAGCTCGGGCGAGGTGATCTACCCGTACGAGAAGGCGAAATAGGGTCCCCCCATCAGCTCCCGTCGTCCCTAAAAGGGACGCTCGGCCCGGACTGAAGTACGAGCGCAAGTCGGTCATCGCCGGCTTGCGCTTTTCGATTATAGGCCGAGATAAAACTTGCGGATTAGCTCGTTGTTGTTGAGTTCGTCGGCAGAGCGGCCTTCGAACGCGATCTGGCCGTGGACGATGACGTAGCCGCGGTCGGCGATGCGCAACGCTTGCGGGAAGTTCTGCTCCGCCATCAGGACCGTGAGCTTGTATTGGTCCTTGAGCTCCTTGATCTTGTCGATGGTGCGGCTGACGAGCACCGGCGCCAGCCCGACCGAGGGCTCGTCGATCAAGAGGATGCGCGGCGCCAGCATCAACGCGCGTGCTAAGGCGAGCATCTGCTGTTCGCCGCCGCTCATGGAGCCCGCGAGCTGGCCGCGCCGCTCGGCCAGGCGCGGGAAGCATTCGAAGCAGAAATCGAGGTTGGACTTGAGTGTGGCGCGCGCCTTGTGCCGGAACGCGCCGAGCAGGAGATTTTCCTCCACCGAGAGGCGCGGAAACAGCCGGCGGCCTTCAGGCACCAACGCGATGCCGAGATCGACGATCTGCTCCGTACTGCGACCGACAAGGTCGTGCTTTTGGCCGTCGATCTCGACCACGATGCGTCCGGCGCGCGGGCGAACGATCCCCATGACGCATTTCATCAGTGTCGACTTGCCGTTGCCGTTCGTCCCCAGCAGCACCACCGTCTCGCCGGAGTTGACGTCGAGCGACACGTTCTCGAGCACGCGCACGGCGCCATAGGCGGCGTCGATCTTCTCGATTGTCAGGCTATTGGCCAATATACGCCCTCTCCACCTCGGCATCGCGGATTACCGTATCAGGCGCACCGTCCGCGATTTTTTTCCCGGACACCAGCACGATGAGCCGCTGCGAGAACTTCATGACCGCGCGCATGATGTGCTCGATCAGGATGATGGTAATGCCGCGCTCGTTGAGTCGAATGAGCAATCCCACGATGTCGTCCACCTCCGAATGCGAGAGGCCGGCCATCGACTCATCGGCAATGAGGAGCTTCGGCTCGGCGGCCATAGCGCGCGCGAGTTCGAGCTTGCGCATCTCCACCTGTGTGAGATCGCGGGGCAGGTGGGTTGCTTTGTCGGCGAGACCGACGAGCTGCAATAGCTCGGTGCAGCGCGCACCGAGCTCGGTGGGTGAAAGCGCGCGTCCCGGCCGCGCGTTCACCGTATAGAGGAGCGGCACCCGCAAATTGTCGGCGACCGTCAATGTCATGAACGGGCGCGGAAGCTGAAAGCTGCGCGCCATGCCACGGCGGGTACGCTCATGCGTCAGCAGCCCGTCCACCGTCTCGCCGTTGAAGCGAACGGTGCCGGTTTCGTTCACGAGCGTCCCGCAAACGCAGTTGACCAAGGTCGACTTGCCGGAGCCGTTGGGACCGATCAAGCCGACGCGCTCACCCTCGGCGACCGTGAGGTCGATGCCGTCGAGTGCGACAAAGCCGCCGAAACGTTTGCTCAGACCGGTGACCTCGAGCAGCAGGCTAGCCATCACTTTGCCCTTCCGCGCGTCCAGCCCTGCACCAGGCCGACGATGCCGTTCGGAGCGATAATGACGAATGCGACTAGCAGCAATCCGACGATGAGAAGGTTGACAACCGAGGAAATGGTCACGGTCGCGATCTGCTGCAACGATCCAAGCAGGATAGCGCCGATTAGCGGCCCGACCCAGCTGGTCGTGCCGCCGATCATCGGCATGGCGATCGAATTGACGGCGTATTCGAGCCCGAAGGCGGACGACGGCTGAAGATAGCCGATGTAGTAGGGAAACGGCGCCCCGGCCATGCCCATGAGCGCTCCGGACAGCGTGGTGGCGATGAGCTTGAGGCGAAGCGTCGGCACGCCGGAGGCTTCCGCCGCTAGCTCATCGTCGCGGATCGTGGCGAAGCCGTAGCCGAGCTGCGAGCGCTCGATACCGCGCGCAATGGTGAGCGCGAGGACTGCCAGCGCGAGCATCACTAAGAACAGATACTGGATGTAAGGGCCGATGAACTCAATCTCGTTCGGCCGGATGATGTAGGCGCCGCGCGAGCCGCCGACGTAATCCCAGTTGACGACGAGGGTCTGCAGCACCACCGCGAGCGCGAGCGTGGCGATCGCGAAAAAGGCACCGCGCAGCCGCAGCGTCAAATAACCCATGCCGAGCCCGACGATTCCCGACACGATCCCGCCGATAACGATCAATAGCGGGATCGGCAATGGATACGATTTGTGCAGGAAGACCGTCGCATAGGCGCCCAGCGCGAAGAACGCGGCCGAGCCGAAATTGACGTAGCCGGTATATCCGCCGAGAATATTCCAAGCGGTCGCCAGTACCACGAATTGCAACACGGTGTAGCCGGCGAAGAACACGTAATCGTTGCTCACCAGTCGCGCACCGAAAAACACGACAGCTGCGACCGCGATCAAAATCAAGAAAAAGACTCGCGTTCGCACGATCGGCAACCTAACGACCGAGCAGGCCCGCCGGCCGGAATGCAAGCGTGAGCAGTAGAACCCCGAACGCCACCGCAGGCGCCCAGGACGGTCCGTAAAACGTGGCGGTGAAGCTCTCAATGATGCCGAGCAGCATCGCGCCGATCACGGTTCCGGGAAGGCTGCCGAGCCCGCCGAGTACGCAGATCGCGAAGACCCGGCCGATATATTCACGTCCAACCGATGGCTCGACCGGCTGGATGATGATGAGCAGCGCACCGGCGACGGCGGCCGTCGCGATGGAAATCCCGAACGCGATGCGCTTGATGCGGATCGGCGAGGCGCCCATCAGCCGCAACGCCAGCTGATCCTGCGCCACGGCGGCGATTGCGCGTCCGATGAACGTATACGAGAGATAAAGCTCGAGCGCGGCAAACAAGACGAGCGCAGCGATGCACGGCACCAGCATCCGCAATGGAAGGTCGACCACGCCGATGCGCCAGCTCGGCCCGATATAAGCTGCTTCGACATAGCGGTAGTCGACGCCAAACACCAGAATGAGCATCACCTCGGTGACGAAGAGCAAGCCGAAGAAGAAAGACAGGCCGCGCAGCGCCTCCTGCCCGCGCCGCTCAAAGGATTCGTAGTAGATCTGATAGATGCCGGCGCCGAGAAGATAAAAGACCGGCAGCATGATGATGCTGATCGCGATCGGATCGATGCCGAGGCGGGCGTTGACGATGTAGGCGATGTAGGAGCCGAGGATGATGAAGGCGGGATGCGCGATGTTGACGATGTCGAGGATGCCGAACGAAATCGATACGCCGATTGTGACCGCCGCATAAAATCCACCGAGCAGGATCCCGGCGATCAGCGCGTTGATCAGCAGATCGAAGCTGAGATCCACCTCTTTCCCCCCAAAGCCTCGCTCTTGCCACGACGCGCTCATGCACGCGGGCGAGGCGTCGTCAGTGTGCAGGAACGGTGACGACTTGGCTAGCCTCTAGGCACTGCGCGGGCGGGCGGGTGCACGCTTGCCTGATACTTGGAAGCGAACCTGTGCTCGCGTTGCTTACGCTGCCGCCTTCGGGCGCACGCTTTCGGGCAGCGGCAGCGGCTGATTGGCGCTCTGCAGAAATTCGACGGTCATGAACACCATGTCGGTGTCGCCGATATTTTCGAGATCGTGCACTTTGTACTGGCCCGCGGGGTAGGTCTCATGCCGTGTCTCGCCCTGCGCGTAGGTATATTCCACGGTCGTGCCGTCGTGCACGTGCTGGCGTCCACGGCAGGGCGTGACCGCAGTCCAGAAATAGTCCAGCACATGGCGGTGGAAGCCGAAGCGCTCACCGGGTTTGAGCCGGATCGTCCACACCCGCACGCGATCGCTCTCCGACACCAGCGCGTTGCCGACGCAAGGATTCGGGTTGTTTTTCTCGCGCTCGAATTCGGTCGCGATCTCCGCCGGCCATGCGGATTTCACGGAGCTCTGCGGCGCTTTATCCAACATCGTCAGGGCCATGGCATTCCTCCAGCTTTCACCGATATATAGCAGCTTTTGCGCAGCAGGAAATGGCGACATCGAGCGGAAAGGCTGGCAAACGGCGTGCGCTCATCGTCGGCGGCTCGATGAGCGGGCTCTTGGCGGCGCTCTTGCTGCAGCGCCGTGGTTGGCAGGTCGACGTTTTCGAGCGGGTCGAAGGCGAGCTTGCGGACCGCGGCGCCGGCATCATCGCGCAGGCGGATCTGATCGAGACGCTGCGCCGATTGGGGATCGACGCAACCGATCTCGGCGTCGAGATCACGACGCGCAAAATCCTTGATGCGTCCGGCCGCCTGGCCGGCGAGTTCGCCTGTCCGCAGGTTTTGACCGCCTGGGAGAGCGTCTACCGGCTGCTGCGCGACTCACTCGCCCGCGAGCATTACCACCGCGGTCGCGGCGTGAGCGGCTTCGTGCAGACCGAACGCTCTGTGCTGGCGCAGTTTGGCGACGGCGGCGCGGCGGAGGGCGACCTGCTGGTGGGCGCCGACGGCCTTCGTTCCACCATCCGCCAGCAATGCCTCCCACAGCTCGTGCCGGGCTATGTCGGTTACGTGGCCTGGCGCGCGCTCATTGCCGAGGCGGCGCTGACGCCGGGCATCCATCGCGAACTGTTCAATTTCATGACCTTCTGTCTGCCGCCAGGCGAGCAGTGTGTCGGCTATCCGATCGCCGGTCCCGACAGCGATCTGCGTCCGGGGCGGCGCCGCTACAACGTGGTCTGGTACCGCCCGGCGGACGAGAGCTCCGAGCTCAAGCGCTTGCTTACCGATGAGACAGGCACGACCCACATGATATCAATCCCGCCGCCGCTGATCCGGCGCGAGACGATTGCGCAGATGCGCGCGGCCGCCGAGCAGCTGCTCGCGCCACAATTCCGCGAGGTGGTGCGCATCATCGAAGAGCCCCTCTTGCAGCCGATCTACGACCTCGAAACGCCGCGCATGGCGTTCGGGCGGGTCGCGATCATCGGCGATGCGGCTTTCGTCGCGCGGCCGCACGTCGCCGCCGGCGTCTCCAAGGCGGCGGACGATGCGGCAGCGATGGCCGCGGCGCTGGATGTGGACGAGGTCGAGCCAGCGCTGCGACGCTTCGAGGCGCAACGGCTGCCGGTCGGACGCCGCATCATCGAGCGCGCCCGTCACCTCGGCGCCTACCTGCAGGCGACCCAGACCCCCGCGGAGCGCGCCCGCTCGCAGCGCCACAGCATCCCCGAAGCGGTCCTGGCGGAGACCGGGGTGCTCGACTTTTTGCGGGAGTGACGCGGGCATCCGTGACACTGACCCATCCGCCGTCATTGCCGGGCTTGACACCGCCAGTGGGTTTACCCGACTTGCGGCGCGTAATAATGCGCAACTCAGGGCAAGCCCGAGTTGGGGTGCGTAAAACCTTCTTGCGAAGAAGATGAATGCGCGGGTCAAGCCCGCGCACGACGAGCCGTGAGCTGGGCGTCTGACGCGCGGCAAGCCGATCGCCGCGCGTCTCATCGTGATCGACGCAACGCGTTACTGGCGTCCGCCCGTCGATTCGCTTCCGCTGCTGCTGCCGGAGGAGCCTCCGCCGCTGCTGCCGGAGGAACCCCCGCCGCTGGGCGCACGGCGCGTTTGACCAGAGGTTCCGCTCGGTGAGCTTCCGCCGGTATTGCTTTGGCCGGATGCTCCTTGGCGAGCGCCGGTGCCCGCTCCCACGCTTTCACGGCTGGAGCTCGATCGCCCGACCGTCGTCGACGTGCCGCTGCGCGCCGTCGTGCGCGTCGAGGTGCCGCCTGCCGGCACGCCGGCGCGGCGCTTGTGGACGATCACGGACCTCGAGGCTGGCTCGTGATAGATCGCGGAGCGCTTCTTCTTTCTGATGAGGTCGTCGAGGGCTCACTGTAAACGTGACGGCGCACGCCGACTGTGGTGCGGCTGCCGCTGTGAACCGCCATGCGCGCGCCACGCGAGCGCTCACGCACACTCGTACGGCTGGTGCCTTGCGTCTGGACCGTCGCCGCCGTGCCGCCGGACACATTCTGTTTCGCAGCGGTGCCGCTCTGGCGCTGCCCGCTGCTGCCCTGCTGGCTCATGCCGGAGCTACCCTGCTGGCTGCCGGAACTACCTTGTTGTCTCGCGCCGGTGCTGGAACCCGACTGCATGCCGGAATCCTGCGCTTGCGCGCTGGAGACGGCTTCCCGAATCAGCCGCCACTGGGGCGGCGACAGCGAGAACTGCCGCGGCCCCGAACATCACTGCGAGTATTCGCATTTTTTTCTCCTGAGGAGGGCCTCCCCGCAAGACAATCTGGCCGCGGACGTTGGGTTTCCGCGCGCAGCAAAAATTATGGATGAACGGATGTTTATCTTGTGGGCGCGCGGACGCGCTGCGGCCAGTAGACCATCATCACGACCGCTTCGCTCGCTGCCTTACCTCGCCCCGCTTCACGCCTGCCATCTGCTCCAGGACTGCGCAGACCGCTGCGGTGTCGTGCGCGGCGTGTCCGCCGCGCATCGCCCGCTGGTAGATCGGCACGGTCGCGTCGAACATTGGCGTCGGGCAGCCGAGCGAATGCGCGAACTCACCGATGACCGCCAAGTCCTTTTGCCAGACGGATATTTTCATGCTGGCGTCGTCGTAACAGTCTCGTACCATCATCGGCGCCCGCAATTCGAACACGCGCGAATTGGCCGCGCCCGATCTAACCATATCGAACACCGTCTGCGCGTCGAGCCCGGCCTTGAGCCCAAGCACCATCGCCTCGGCGCTGGCGACGTTGTTGATGGCGACGAGAAGATTGGCGACATATTTCATGCGGCTGCCGTTGCCGAACGCGCCGAGGTCGTGCGTCGCACGCGCGAAGGCCGCAAACAGCGGACGCAGGGAGCGGATCGCCTTGCGCTCGCCGCTCGCATAGACCACCAGATCTTTCGTCTTCGCCTGCGCGCCCGTGCCGCTCACGGGGCAGTCGAGCAGCACGTGGCCGGCTTTGCGCAGCGCGCGCTCGGCCCTGAGCTTATCGTCGATGGCAAAGGTGCTGGCTTCGATGACGACGCGCGGCGACACGCGTGCCTGGACGATCGCCGCTACCGTCGCGTCGAGTGCGGCGGGCTTCGGCAGGCTGGTGATGATCGTCTTGACCTCGGCCGCGAGCGCCTTCGCATCGGCCACGATTTCGACGCCTGCGCGCGCCATGGCACGGCGGCGGTTCGCGTCGACATCGTAACCGATTACGCGCCATCCGGCTGCAACGAGATTGCGCGCGAACGCGCCTCCCATGATGCCCAACCCGACGATGCCGACTTTGCCTTTCGTCATGGTCCCTCTCCGTTGCCGATCGAGGCAGGCGGACGCTACACGGCGGCTTCCGCTGCGTTCAAGTGCAATGTATCGTCGCCAGCAACTCCCCAAGATGGCAGAGTGGAAACGAGCATAAGGAGGCACGTCCGATGCGAATCGGGATCGCTGGGATCGGCAAAATGGGCGCGGCGATCGCGCTTCGTCTTATCGAAGTAGGCCACACGCTCACGGTCTGGAACCGCTCGCCCGACAAAATAAAGCCGATTGCTGCTGCCGGCGCCGCCGTTGCCGCAACTCCCGCCGAGCTCGCAAGCGGGAACGAGACTATCATCACCATTCTCACCAATGCCGCCGCCATCGACGCGGTCTATGGCGGCGCCTCCGGATTGCTCGCTCCCGATGTTGGGAGAAAACTCTTCATCGAGATGAGCACGGTCGAGCCGCGCACCGAAGTCGCGCTCGCCGCCCAGGTGCGCGCGAAGGGCGCCGCCTTCGTCGAGTGTCCGGTCGGCGGTTCGACGGGTCCGGCCCGGCAAGGCAAGCTCATCGGCTTGATGGGCGCCGAGGACGCCGACGCGCCGCGCGCGCAGCCGATCCTGCAACAGCTTTGCCGCCGGCTCGAACATTGCGGCCCGATCGGATCCGGCTCGGTGATGAAGCTCACCATCAACATGCCGCTGATGATCTATTGGCAGGCGCTCGGCGAGGCGCTCGCGCTCTGCCGTCCGCTCGGCCTCGATCCGGCGCGGATCATGGACCTGCTTGCTGACACTTCGGGTGGCCCGAACGTGCTCAAGGTGCGCGGCGCCGGCGTGGCGCAGATGCTCAAGGGCGGAGATGCCGGGCCCGTCACCTTCGACGTGGACAGCGCGGTCAAGGATTTGCGCACCATGCTGGCCGAGGGCAAGGCGCGCGGCGTAGAGCTACCGCTCACCGAGAAGACGCTCGCCTGCTACGAGGAGACGAAACGAAAGGTTTCGGGCGCGGCAGAGGTGTCCGCCGTCTCGGTCTACTGGGCAAACCGCGCGATGCAGCGCTCCGAAACCGTTTGAGCCAACACACGTACTGTCTCGACAAGGAGGCGATATGTCCACTGTAACGCTTGCTCAAGCCTCGACCATCGTCGACACCGCCCTCAAGAAGGGCCGGGAGACGAACTGCGCGCCGCTCACCGTCGCCGTGCTCGACGCAGGCGGTCACCTCGTGGCGTTCAAGCGCGAGGACAAATCCGGCCTGCTGCGCTTCGACATCGCCTTCGGCAAAGCTTGGGGCGCGCTGGGCATGGGCTTCGGCTCGCGCACGCTCGCCGCGCGTGCCGCCAAGACGCCGCAGTTCTTCACGATGCTGGCGGCGGCCAGCGGCGGACGCATCGTGACCAATCCTGGCGGTGTGCTGATCAGAAGCGCAGCCGGCGACATCGTCGGGGCCGTCGGCATTTCCGGCGATACCTCCGATCGCGACGAGGCCTGCGCCATTGCCGGCATCGAGGCGGCGGGGCTCAAGGCGGATCCCGGACAGGACGCGAACTGAGCGAGTGAGTCGCATCCATCTCCTTTGGGAAAAGTTTTTTGCGAACGTTGATGGATTGCCGGGTCAAGTCCGGCAAAGACGGGTCGGTGGTGCGGGGCAGTGGTGGATCAGTCAGCCGCGACGGCGGAGGCCGGCGTTTTGCCGCCTGCGATCAATTGCCGTGGCCGGCGTCGCCAGCACGCGCTCCCAGGCGTCATGGATATTGGCCACTTGCGCTTCGAAGCAGTCGAGGAAGCGGCGCGCCAGCGCGCTCAAGGTACGCCGCGCCGGCTGAATAATCACGAATTCGGCGCGCAGCGTCGGCTTGACGATTGGATTGACGACGAGATCGCCCTTTCTGACGTCGTTGATGCAGATGAGGCTCGGCAGCACCGTGACCCAATCCGACTGCGCAACGAATTCGAGCGTGCCGATCATGGCATCCATTTCCAGCCTGGCGGCAATCTCCACACCATGCGTCTGGAAATAGGTTTCGAGGTTGCGGCGGCGGACGTTCTGCGCCCCGGGCACGACGATTTTCAGCGGCGCGCAATCGGCGAGCTGCACCTCCGCGAGCGGCGCGAGCCCCCGCTGCCGGCCTGAGAGCAGCATCTCGCGGTCGCGCACCAGCAGCCGCGATTTCAATCCGGTGCGTCCCTCGAAGGCCGGCACGATGGCGAAATCGAGCTCGTCGGCCAGGACCATGTCGGTGAGAAAGGCGCTGTAGCCCTCCAAAACGTGCAGCCGGACGTTGGGATGCCGGGGAACAAAATCCTCCAAGGTGGGCGCCAGCACCGCCCGGGTGAAGGTGGGCATCAGCCCGACGCGCAGATCGCCGCTGATCTGGCCTGCCAGGCTGCGCGCTTCCTCATTGGCGTGTTCCAGACGGCCGAGGGCTTCGATGCAATTCTTGTAATAACGCAGCCCCGCCGGCGTCGGCACGATGCCGCGCGCCGAGCGCTCGAACAACTTGACGCCGAGCGCGCGCTCCACCGCGGCGACGTGCTGCGAAATGCCGGACTGCGTTGCATTCTCGCGCTCGGCGGCGCGCGTGAACGAACCCTCCTCGCAAGCGGCGATGACAGCGCGAACCTGGCGCAGCGCGATGTCGGTCATGCTGAGTGTCTATCACGAAAACTGATGCCCAGAAGCAAAATATATTATTTTGGCAAGGCTGACCGCAAGGCTAGGATTCGCGCGAACAACAAGAACATCGGCGCGTCCTGCGCCCGGAGGACCCATGGGAACGGCCAACTTCGGCATCGCCGGCTTGGATTGGCAGCAGCGTGTCAACTGGGATCGGTTGAAGAAATACCGCACGGAACGCGCGCGCGAGCACATGAAGAAGCATGGCCTCGGCGCGCTGTTGTGCATGTACGACGAGAACGTGCGCTATCTCACCGGCACGCTCACGCCCGGCTGGAACCGACTCAAGCCGGGGCTGCGCTACGCGCTCCTCTGCGGCGACGGCGCGCCGGTGCTGTTCGAGCAGGGGGATCTCGGCTTTCAGATCGAACGCCACTCGCCGTGGATCCCGAAAGAGAACGTCCGCTACTCCTATGCCTGGATCAAAGGCGCGGCCGGCCCCGCCTCGCAACAGCAGGTGAAGAAATTCACCGACGCGATCCTCTACGAGATGAAGCGTCACGGCGTCGCCGGCCAAAAGCTCGGCGTCGACTTCATCGACATCAACATGATCAACATCTTCAAGGAGAAGAAAATCAATTGGGTCGACGGCATGACGCCGATGATGGAGGCGCGCGCCGTCAAGAACGCCGATGAGCAGGAGTGCATGCGCATAGTCGGCGCAATCGGCGACGCCACGCATTGGGAATGCATGAAGTTCCTGCGTCCCGGCATCACCGAGAATCAGGTCACGGCGCACCTGATGAAATATCTCTACAGCATTCCCGGAATGGAGGATGTCGAGGACGTGATCGTCTCCTCGGGGCCCAATACCTGGCCGAATTGGCGCAATTTCTCCGACCGCATCATTCAGCCCGGCGACATCGTCTTCATGGATTTGGCCGCGCTTACCTGGAACGGCTACAAGTCCTGCTATTACCGCACCTATTGCGTCGGCAAAGAGCCCACGAAGGAGCAGAAGGATACCTACGCGACTGCGCTGGAATGGCTCTACGATTCGATTCAAGCGGTCAAAGCCGGCACCACCACGCGCGAAATCGCCAAGAAGTGGCCGTCCGCGAAGCAGGCCTGGGGGTACAAGGAAGAGGATCAGGCGGCGGCGAATCTATGGGGCCATGGTCTGGGGCTCGCGCAATACGACCCGCCGGTGATCTCGCGCATCTGGTCGCTCGACCATCCGGTCGAGATCAAGGCCGGAATGACGTTTGCGCTCGAGACCCAGCACGGCAAGCGCTTCCGCTACGGCGTGCGCATCGAAGAGATGCTGATCGTGCACGAGAAGGAGATCGAGATCATCTCCAACTTCCCGGTCAAGCAGATCACCGTTGTCGATCCCATCCCAGGCTACGCCGATCACGTGAAGTGACGCAGTTCGACGCCATCGCCGGGACTCATGCCTAGTGCGGCGGTGGTGATCCTTGATTTGGTGAGCCTGGAAATGAAGCGCCTGGAGACGCGAATACCGCAGGTGCGCTGACTCGAAACGAGACTGACGCCTATGACGAAGTTCATCATCCCGCTCGCCGAGGCCACAGCGCTCGATGCCGAGCGTATCGGACCGAAGGCTGCCAACCTCGCGGCGCTGACGCGTGCCGGCCTGCCGACGCCCGGCGGCTTCTGCCTGAGCGCTGATGCATATGATGCACAGATCGCGGCCCTTGGACTGACGTCATTGATCCGTCGCTTCGCCGAAGCCGAGCCGACCGAGCGGCGACGGCTCTCGGTCGAGATCAGACTCGCGCTCTACGAGCGGCCGATCGCGCCGGCAATCCTCGCGCCGCTGCGCGCGGCGTGGGAGGCGCAGCGCAAGGCATGCGAGCGCGCAAGCGCGGTGCGCTCGTCGGCCCTCCTCGAGGATAGAAAGGGCAGCAATTTCGCCGGCCAGTTCGAGAGTTTTCTCGGCGTCGACGAGGAGGCCGCACTGATGACTGCCGTGCGCGCCTGCTGGGCTGCGCTGTGGGCCACAACTGCGCGCCGAGCCATGGACAGTCACGGATACTGCCCGGCAGACACCGCCATGGCCGTGCTCATCCAGCCGCTCGTCGATGCACACGCCTCAGGTGGCGGGCTGAGCGAGACGGCCGCCGGGGGAATGCTCATCAGCGCGACCTGGGGGCTGGGGTCCACCATTGCGCAGGGCGAGATCGTTCCCGACCGCATCGTGCTCTCGCGTCAGGGTTTTGTTCGCAGCATCGAGGCCGGCCGCAAGCACCACCGCGAGAGCTGCGGGCATGGCGGCACGCCGCAGGCGGTGCCGAGCGATCTCATCGGCATGCCATGTCTCGACGCGGCGCAGGCAGTCACGCTCGGCCGCATGATGCGCAAGGCGGAAAGCGCGATCGGCGGGCCGGTCGAAATCGAATGGGCGCTCGACGCCGCTGGTTTCAAACTCTTGCAGGCACGCCCGCTCGCGGTCGAACCCATTGCCATTCCCGACGAGCTCTGGGGCAAGCATCCCGGGATTTCCGGACATCCGGCGGGCGTCGGCTGGGGCGTCGGGCGTGCCGTGATGGTGAACTGCGAATGTGAGCTGGCGCGGGTTTCGCCCGGCGACGTGCTTGTCACGCGCATCGCCAGCCCGGCGCTCAGCCACGTGCTGCCGCGCGTCGCCGGCGTGGTCGCCGAGCTCGGCGGCTCGACGTCGCATCTCGCCTCGCTCGCGCGCGAGCGCGGCATCCCCATGGTACTCGGCGTGCTCGAGGCCACCGGTCGTATCCCCGACGGCTCGCAGGTTGCGGTCGACGGCGTCGCCGGCATCGTGCGCTGGATGGCCTAATGCGTCCGCGCGTCTTCATCACCCAGCCGGTTGCTGGCAGCGCGATCGAGCGCCTGCGCCGGGTCGCGAGCGTCAAGATCAATTCCGACTCGAGCCGCATCATCACGAAGCAGGCGCTGATCGTCGCTGTCCGTAGATGTGATGTTTTGTTTGCACTGCTGCACGACCAGATTGACCGTCAGGTGATTGCGGCAAATCCGAAACTGCGGATGATCGCCACGCAATCCATCACGCCGGAGAATATCGACGTCGCCGCGGCCACGAAGCGGAAGATCCCGGTAACAGTCGTGCCGCCGATCGTGGCGGAAGCGGCTGCCGACCTCACCTTTGGGCTGATGCTGATGGCCGCCCGGCGCATGGTGGAAGCCGATCGCTTGGTCCACAAGGGACGCTTTCCCGGCGCGCAATCGAGCTACCTGGTGGGAACCGCGCTCTACGGCAAAACCCTTGGACTGATTGGCGGCGGCGGGCGTATCGGCACGCGCGTTGCGCGCCGCGCCAAGGGGTTCGATATGCGCACGCTCTATTGGGCGCCGCGCCGCAAACCGGAAAGTCTCGAGCAGGACTTCGACATGCGCTATGTGCCGCTCGATCAGCTGCTGAAGGAATCGGATTTCGTCTCCGTGCACTCGCCGCTCAAGCCGGAAACCGTCCATCAGATCGGAAGCCGCGAGTTGGCGCTCATGAAGCCGACCGCTTACCTGATCAATACGGCGCGCGGGGCAATCGTGGATGCGGCGGCGCTGGCGCGCGCGCTCAAGAAGCGGCAGATCGCCGGCGCCGGGCTCGACGTGTTCGAGCACGAGCCGAAGGTGACGCCGGCGCTGCTGAAAATGGCGAACGTGGTCACCACCCCGCATCTGGGCAGCGCAGTCGGCGAAGTCCGCGAGCAGATGGCGAACATCGTCGTCGACAACGTCCTCGCGCTGCTGGACGGGAAGCTGCCGCCGAATTGCGTCAATCCGGAAGTCCTGCAAAGGTGACGCCAGCCCATCCGGGAGTGGCTCATGCCCCGTCCCTTGATCGCGGTCACCGACAGCCCGTTCCCCTCGCTGGATCCGGCCAAGGCCGCGCTTGCGCGCATTGACCCCGAACTGCGGTTGGCAAGGAGCGCATCGGCCGACGACATCTTGGCAGTGGCGCAAGATGCCGACGCCATCCTGGTCACCTATGCTAAGCTATCGGGCGATCTGCTGCGGCAACTGACGCGCTGTAAGGCGATCGGCCGTTTTGGGCTCGGCGTCGACAACATCGACATTCCGGCCGCGGTCGAGCGCGGCATCACCGTCACCTATGTGCCAGACTATTGTATGCAGGAGGTCTCCGATCACGCCATGGCGCTCCTGCTCGCGCTGGCGCGCAAAATTCCGCAGTCGAACGCGCTCGTCCAGGCGGGCCGCTGGGACATGCCGGCGTTGGTTCCCATCCATCGGCTCGCCGGGCGCGTGCTCGGTCTCGTCGGTTTCGGCAATATTCCGCGCGCGTTGGCGCCGAAGGCCAAGGCGTTCGGGCTGCGTGTGGTCGCCCACGATCCATACGTGCCGCAACACGCCGTGACCGCCGTCGGGGTTGAAAGCCTGAGCTTCGATCGCTTGCTCGAAATCTCCGATTTCGTTTCCATCCATGCGCCGTTGGTGCCGACCACGCGCGGTCTGTTCAATGCGCAAGTCTTCCAGAAGATGAAGAAGGGTGCATGCCTCATCAACACCGCGCGCGGGCCGTTGGTCGACGAAGACGCGCTCGTTGCGGCGCTCGATGCCGGGCACCTCGGCGGAGCCGCGCTCGACGTGGTCGCGGTCGAGCCCTTGCCCAAGGCGTCGATGCTGATCGGGCGCGACAACGTCGTGCTGACGCCGCACACGGCGTTCTATTCGGTCGAGGCGCTCAACGAGCTGCAGACCAAATGTGCCGCCGATGTCGCGCGTGTGCTGAGCGGGGAGGCACCCATCTATCCGGTCAAGGTGAGTTGATCCCCGACGTCCGCGGCGGCGCTATTCCGCCGTCCAGCCGCCGTCGAGGACGAGGGCTGCTCCGGTCATCAGCGAGGAGGCATCGGAGGCGAGAAACACGATCGCGCCGGTCAACTCGTCGAGCTGGCCCAGCCGGCCGAGCTTGATCTTGGAAAGCACTTCCGCGCGGAAGGCCTTGTCTTCGAAGAAGGGGCGCGTCATCGGCGTCTCCAGGAACGTCGGGCCAAGACTGTTGACGCGGATATTGTTTGGGGCAAGCTCGATCGCCATCGCTTTGGTAAAACCTTCCATCGCGTGCTTGCTGGCGCAATAGACGCTGCGGCGCGCTGCCCCGACGTGACCCATCTGCGACGACACGTTGATGATCGAACCGGGGCGCTTCGCCGCGATCAGCCGGCGAGCCACGGCCTGCGCCATGAAAAAGGCGGCGCGCACGTTGAGCGCAAAGATGGCGTCGAAGTCCTCGATCTTGACGTCCACTAAATGAGCGGGGCGATTGGTGCCGGCATTGTTGACGAGCACGTCGAACGGTTCGGCTCCGGCGATTGCGCTGCGCACCGCGTCGAGATCGGTCACGTCCAGCGCAAGCGCGTCGGCCTTATCCCCGCGCGCGCGAATGGCGTCCGCCGCAGCCTCGATCTGCGCTTGCGTGCGTGCAATGAGCGTCACGTGCGCGCCGGCTTGCGCCAGCGCCGAGGCTGCCGCGAGCCCGATGCCGCGCCCGGCGCCGGTGACGAGCGCGCGCTTGCCGTCGAGACGAAACGACGGCGTTTTGGCAAGCTCGACTGAATCCATCGCGCCCACGGCGCAGGCTGCTCACTCCGCCGCCTGGGCAAAGGCGACGTTGCGCCCGCCGTAGCGGCGCACGCGTACATTGGCCTGCTCCGCGTGGGCATAGAAGCCCTCGAGGATGCACAGCCGCGAGCAGTACTCGCCGACCATCGCAGATGCCCGGTCGGTGAGCACCTTTTGATAGGTGCAGGTCTTGAGGAACTTTCCCACCCACAGGCCGCCGGTGTAGCGCGCGGCCTTCTTGGTCGGAAGCGTGTGGTTGGTTCCGATCACCTTGTCGCCATAGGCGACGTTGGTGCGGGGCCCGAGAAAAAGCGAGCCGTAGTTCTTCATGTTGTCCAGGAAGTAATCCGGATTGCGCGTCATCACCTGCACATGTTCGGAGGCGACGCGATCGGCCTCGCGCACCATCTCCTCCTCGTTGTCGCAGAGGATGACCTCGCCAAAATCCGCCCACGCTTTACCGGCGGCGTCGGCGGTCGGCAGCATCGCCAGCAGCCGGTCCACCTCGCGCATTGTATCGCGCGCAAGCTTCTCCGAATTGGTGATGAGGATGGCGGGCGAGGTCGGACCGTGCTCGGCTTGACCTAGCAGATCGGTCGCGCAGATCTCGCCGTCCACGCTGTCGTCCGCAATGATCAGCGTTTCGGTCGGACCCGCGAGTAGATCGATGCCGACGCGGCCGAAGAGTTGCCGCTTGGCTTCGGCCACATAGGCATTGCCCGGTCCCACGATCATGTCGACAGGGCCGATCGTCTCGGTTCCGAGCGCCATGGCGGCAACCGCCTGCACGCCGCCGAGCACGTAGATGTCGTCGGCGCCGCCGAAATGCATGGCGGCGACGATCGCGGGGTGCGGCCCGCCTTTGAATGGCGGCGCGCACGCGATGATGCGCTTCACGCCCGCCACGCGCGCGGTCACGATCGACATATGCGCGGAGGCGACCATGGGATAGCGGCCGCCGGGCACGTAACAACCGATCGAGTTCACCGGGATGTGCCGGTGACCGAGGATGACGCCGGGCAGCGTCTCGACCTCGAGATCGTGTAGGGTGTCCTTTTGCTTCTGCGCGAAATTGCGCACCTGCGCCTGCGCGAACTTGATGTCATCGAGATCGCGCTTGCCGACCTGGGATATCGCGCGCTCGGTCTCGCTCGCCGTCAGCTTGAACGAATGCGGCGACCAGCCGTCGAATTTCTGCGACAATTCGCGCACCGCTGCGTCGCGCCGCGCCTCGACGTCGGCGAGGATTTTTTCCACCGTCTCGCGCACCTTGGCATCGGCGGCTTTTATCGCGCTCGCGTCAATTCCGCGCTTGAGATAGCGAGCCATCGGGGTCTCCCGTTTTACGTGGTGTCTTCGCGCTCGAGCGGGCTGAACCCGCGGCCTCTGCTTGTGGAATCTTCTTCGCTGCGCTCCTTCGCTCGAGGGCGACGTCCTATCATTTAACGGCCTGCGGATTGATGGGGGAGCCGGTGCCGCCAGTGATGATCAGTGGCGGCCCGCAGAAGAAGAATTCGTAAACGCCGTCAGCGGCGCAATCCTCCGCCAGTTCCTTGAGGTAGAAGATTTCGCCCATGCACAGGCCCATGGCCGGAATGACCACCCAATGCCAGGGTTGGTTCGCTTCCGTGGTCTCGTTCGGCCGCACCTCGACACCCCACGTGTCGGAACAGATGGCTGCAACTTCCTTGTCCTGGCACCAGTAGCAATTCTCGAACTTGACGCCGGGCGCATCGCCGCCGGCATAGCCGCCCCATTTCTTCTCCTTCAGACATCGCTCCAGCTGTCCGGTGCGGATGATGACGAAATCGCCGCGGCCAATCTCGACGTTCTGCTTCTTGGCGCAACGATCGAGCTCGTCGTTGGAAATGCCCTCGCCGTCTTTGAGCCAATCGACGCCGCGGAGGCGCGCGATGTCGAGCAGCACGCCGCGTCCCACCATCTTGCTTTTGGAATGTTCGATGCCCAGCACGTTCAGCCCTTTGGCATCGATGAGCCTGGCGTCATAGCCGTTGTAGGCTTTATCCTCGTAGAAGATGTGTCCAAGCGCGTCCCAGTGCGTCGCCCCCTGCACGCACAAACTCAAGGTGTCGTCAGCGTAGCGGATCTTGTTCCAGTCCTGCCGGCCGGCGACGGCGTCGGTGCCGGTTGCCAGCATCTGGTGGATGGGATTGAAGCGTCCGCCGAACAGGCCGGTCTGCGGGCCGTTGCTGTCGAGCGGGATGCCCAGCGCAAACGCCTTACCCGTGCGGATCAGGCGGGCGGCCCTCACGATATCCTCGGGCCGGACATGGTTGAGCGTGCCGACGTGATCGTCCTTGCCCCAGCGGCCCCAGTTCTTCAGCTTCTCCGTGGCTTCGGCTATGGCTTGTCTGCCGACCTTGATGTCCATCGACGGCTTCTCCTTTTGCTCCTTTGACGCCCGGACGTCGCCGCGCCGCTACACTTTGCCGAGCGCGCGCAGAATCTTGCCCGGCGTGAATGGCATGTCCGTGAGGGGTTGTGCGCCGAGCGGGCGCAGCGCGTCGTTGATCGCATTCATGACCGCACCAGGCGCGCCGGCAGTACCGGCTTCGCCGGCGCCCTTGGCTCCGAGCTCCGAATCGGCGGTTGGGCTGACCACGTGGCCGACCTCGATATCGGGCATTTCGGCGGCCATCGGTACGAGATAGTCCGCCATGTTGCCGTTGAGCAGCTGTCCGCGTGCATCGTAGATGCAATGCTCGAACAGCGCCGCGCCGATCCCTTGCACGACACCGCCGCGGATCTGCTCGTCCACGAGCTGTGGATTTATAACGGTGCCGCAGTCCTCGACGCACCAGTGCCTGAGCAGCTTCACGAAACCCGAGTCCGGGTCGACTTCGACGTAGCTCGCCTGCACGCCGTTGGTGAAGGCGAAGGGCCAGGCGCGCGGCACGTAGTGGCGCGTCGCCACCAGCTCCGCCTGAAATCCCGGCGGCAGCGTGTCGGGACGGAAATAGGCGACGCGGGCAAGCTCGTGCAAAGGAAGCCGTTCGTTGCCGTCGTCGCGATCGACCACGGCGCCGTCGCGGAGGTCGAGGTCTTCCGGTTTGGCCTGCAAGATCGAGGCAGCGCAGGCGAGCACGTTGGCGCGCAATGCGTTGCCAGCTTGCCAGGCGGCTTCCCCGCCGATTCCGGCCGCGCGCGAGGCCCAGGTGCCACCGCCATAAGGGGTGTTGTCGGTATCCCCGGTGATGACCCGCACGCGCTCGATCGGCACGCCGAAGGCGGAGGCGGCAACTTGCGCGATCACCGCCTCGGCCCCTTGGCCCTGCTCAGTGACGCCGGTATGGCAGATGAGCGCGCCTTGCGCGTCGAGCCGCATGGTGACGCCGTCCTGCGCGGAGATTTTTGCGCCGCCGATGCCATAGAAGGCGGCGCTTGGATTGGTCACCTCGATGAAGGAGGCAAAGCCGATGCCGCGATAGATCCCTTCTGCGCGCAAGCGCTTCTGTTCGCCGCGCAGCCCCGCATAATTCATCATAGCGTCGAGATGGGCGAGCGACTCGTGGTGCGAAAGCGCCTCGAATTTGATGCCTGACGGCCCGCTGGATGGATGCGCGTCGTCCGGGATGAGATTACGGCGTCGGATTTCCAGCGGGTCCATGCCGATCTTGACGGCGGCCAGTTCCACCAGTCCCTCGGTCACCGCCGTCGCAATCGGGTGGCCGACCGCGCGGTATTGGCACATGACATTCTTGTTCTGAAACACGACCCGCGCCCGCGCGCGATAGTTGAGACAGGTGTAAGGCCCGCCGGTGAGGTTGACGATTTGGTTTGCCTCGATGCCCGATGTGCGCGGGTAGACCGAATAGGGGCCGATACCAGTGAGATCGTCGATCTCCCAAGCAGTGATGGTCCCGTCGTTCTTGACCCCAATCTTCGCCTTCACCCGATGATCGCGGGCGTGAATGTCGGTGACGAAGCTTTCGATGCGATCGGCGACGAACTTGATGGGACGCTTGAGCAGCTTGGAGAGTGCGACCGTCGCCATCTCGTCCGCATAGGTGTGCACCTTGATGCCGAACGAGCCGCCGACGTCCTTGGTCACGACGCGAACCTGATGCTCCTCGAGACCGAGGTGCTTGGCGAACAGGTTCTGCATCATGTGCGGCGCCTGGGTGCCCTGGTAGACGGTGAGACGCTCGTCACCTTCGTTCCAATCGGCCAGGACGGCGCGCGGCTCGTTGGTGACGCCGGTGTGGCGGCCGAAGCAGAACGTCGTCTCGATCACCGTGTCGGCGTCCCGGAAGCCTTTGTCTGGATCGCCGCCGACATGCACGCGCTCGAAGGTCAGATTGTCGCCGAGCTCCGGATGAATGACCGGGGTGCCAGGCTCGAGCGCGGTTTCCGGATCGGTGACGGCTGGCAGCTCTTCGTAGCTGACCTCGACCAGCTCGCACGCATCCTCGGCCTCGGCGCGAGTGCGGGCGACGACCGCGCACACCGCTTCGCCTTGCCAGCAAGCGCGCTCGATCGCGATTGCGTATTGCGGCGCCGATTTGATGCCCTTGAGGTGCGTGAGCACGCCGACCCATGGTGTGATCACCTTGGCGAGCTCGGCGCCGTTGACCACAGCGACGACGCCGGGCGCCTTGGCGGCGGCCGCCGTCGCGATCGCGACGATCCGCGCATGAGCGTGGGGCGAGCGCACGAAGGCCACGTGCGCCATGCGCGGCAGCGTCAGGTCGCTGACGAATTGCGCGCGGCCGCGGGTGAGGCGCGCGAGATTGGGCCGCGGCACCGAACGCCCGATATAGGAGTTCGGCCGGTCGAGCGCGGAGACGATGGGCGGGGAATCGTCGGTGATGCTCATGGGTACCTGCCACACAGCCAGATGTCGGCAAGCCACGCGCGCGGCAGCAGCAACGGCATCCACCTTCGCCATACGCTCATGGTTTCGCTTCCGCCCGAGCTCGCGCCACCGCCTCGACGGCGTCGATGATCGACTGATATCCGGTGCAGCGGCAATAATTGCCGGAGAGATGCGCGCGGATTTGTTCGCGGCTCGGAACGCCGCCGCGGGCCAGCAGTTCCTGCGCGGTCAGCAGCATGCCCGGCGTGCAGTAACCGCATTGCAGGGAGTTGCGCGTTACGAAGACTTGCTGCAGATCGGTGATCTCGTCGGTATCGGCCACTCCCTCGATGGTCTCGACGCGAGCGCCGTCGCATTGTACGGCGAGCATCAGGCAGCCGCGTACCACCACTCCATTAACGCGCACGCTGCAAGCACCGCAGACCCCGTGCTCGCAACCGACGTGACTGCCGGTGAGCGCAAGCTCCTCGCGCAGAAAATCGACCAATGTCTTGCGCGCGTCGATGCGTTCGCGCACCTCCTCACCGTTGACGACGATCGCGACCTCGTGGAAGCGCCCGCTCATGACGGCGCCCGCCCCAGTTGCCGCGCTACTCGCCGCAGCAGCACGCCGGCGAGATGAGCCTTGACCGCGCCAGATGCCTGCACGTCATCCGGCGGGTCAAGGTCCGCAGCGATGGCGCCCACCGCCGCCTCGACATTCCCATCGGCCAGGGCCGCTTCGGCCTTGCGCGCGCGCACCGGCATGCCGCCGACGCCGAAATAGGCGAGGCGGACATCGTTGAGGCGCTTGCCGTCCGCCTGCGCGCAGGCGGCAAGTCCCACCATGGCGTAGTCGCCGTGGCGGCGCGCGAACTCGGCGAAGCCGACGCGGGTGGCGCCGTTCGCCGCCGGAACGCGGATGGCCGTGAGCACTTCGCAGCCCGTGAGCGCGGTCTCGAACAGGCCCTTGAAGAACTCGTCGGCTATGACCGCGCGCTGCCCCTGCGGACCGGCGATTTCGATCTCGGCGCCGAGCGCGACCATGCAGGCCGGCAGCTCGGCCGCCGGATCGGCGAAGGCGAGCGAGCCGCCGACCGTGCCACGGTTGCGGATCGCGGGGTGACCGATATGCGGCAGCGCCAAAGCGATGAGCGGCGCCGCTTGCGCGATCTCGGCGGAGCGTTCCGCCTGCGCGTGGCGCACCAGCGCGCCGATTTCGATATGCGCATTTCTCAACGTGATGCGGTCGAGCCCGTCGATGTCGTTGATGTCGACTAGCAGCGCGGGCTGGCTCAGCCGCATGTTGAGCGTCGCGATCAGGCTCTGTCCGCCTGCGAGCAGCCGCGCATCGTTGCTTGCCAGCAATTCGATCGCGTCGGCGACCGAGCGAGCCTTGGCGTATGCAAACGGTGCCGGCTTCAACCCGTCCTCCCAGCGACACTGTCGAGCTTATTGTCGCCGGTTGACAGAAGCCGTCAATCCTCGTCCGCCGCGTTTCGATTGGTGAAGCACGCGTTGCCGAGGCCGGTGCCGATCGTGAGCACGCCCCAACGGGTCGCGTCGCGCATGAACGGCACCTCGCTCAGGCCCTGCACGACCGCGTCGTTGTGCAGGAGGGTCACCGTGTCATGCTCGCCGATGGTCGGAATCGCCTCTTGCAAAGCGATCGGCAGGTTGAAGCTCTTGCTCTCCCAGTTGCCCGGCAAATTCTGTGCCCCACGCTCGATGGTTCCATCTTCCGCGATGATTCCCGGACAGCCGATGCCGATGAAAGGCGCCAGGCGCAATCCCTCTTTGCCGGGCCGCGCGATCACGCTTTCAAGCATCTCGATCAGCTTCTTCACCGCGCCTTCGCGGGTCACATCGTCTTCGTCGGCATATCGCCAGAGTTGGAGTTTCCATACGAGCGCCTTGGACAGGTCGCTCGCTTTTTTCAAATTCAGCGCGACGACCCCAGCCCGGATATTGGTGCCGCCGATGTCGACGGCGAGGATCGCATCGTGCGCCTCGAACATCCACCGTGGCCCCAAATGCGCCGCGCCGATTAACCCCGCGTCGTTGGGCTCATTGCGGATGGGCAGGAGGTCAACTGGCACTTTATCGGCTTTGAGGATGACGGCGGCGCGGCCGATGATGAGCTCGCCGACCCGGCTGTCGCGCAAGCCGCCGCCCACGACGATCCTCTCGGTATCGCGCCAAGACCTGAGCTTGAGGAAACGGCGGGTGACGAGCGCGAGCTCCTGCGCGAAATCCTCGATTGCGCCTTGCACGACTCCGGCGGCCTCCGGATCGCCCTCCGTGAGCAGCGAATCGAGTTTCTTCCTACTGACCTCCTCGCTCGGTTCGTCTCCAAACGGATCGTCGCCAGCTTTGCGCAACGGCTTGCGCCAACGCTCGAGGATCTCGCGGAACGCGCCCTTGTTGGCGCGATCGCCGAGCAAGCCTTCGTCGTCCTTCGACTCGATATTGTAGCTGTCGACCTCGACCGCAGGCAGGCGGGCGGCGCCATGCGTGGCAACGCTCGGCAAGGTCGCGGTCTGATCGGCCATCACTTGTTCCCACGCAGGCCCATGACAACCGCCAAGCCGCCGAAAGGTTTCGGCGCGGCGGTCAGAGCGGGGATGTTGGGGCGATGATCCGCCGCACGATGTCGATTGCCCGCCGCATCAGCGTTTCCGATGCTTCGAGCGTCCGGAAGGCCGCGTGTGACGTTATTGTGACGTTTTCCATACGCGCCAGCGAATCATCCGGCTTGAGCGGCTCGGCGTGAAAGACGTCGAGACCGGCGTGCCGGATATGGCCGCTCGCAAGCGCCGCGAGGAGCGCTGCTTCCTCGACCAGCGCCGCGCGCGCGGTGTTGACGAAGATAACCCCGCGTTTGGTGCGCGCGAGGCGTTTGGCGTCGAGAAAGCCGCGCGTCTCGTCGTTGAGCGCGAGATGGAGCGAAATGACGTCGGCGCGCGCCAGCAGTTCATCGAGCTCGACCTGCGGCACACCGCATTCCGGACGAGGCGTGCGATTCCAACCGATCACCTCCATTCCAACGCCACGGGCGATGCGCGCCACCTCTCGGCCGATGCCGCCGAGCCCGATCAGCCCGAGCGTCTTGCCGTTGAGCTGCATGCTTTCCAGCGGGTCCCACACACCCCGTCGCACCGCCCGGTCCATGCGCGCGAGGTCACGGCAGCAGGCGAATATCAGCGCCATGGCGTGTTCGGCGACCGCGATGTTGCCATAGCCCTTGATGGTGTGCACCTCGATGCCAAGCCCGTTGAGGGCGGGCACGTCCATGTAGCTCGAGGCGCCGGTGCCGAGAAACACGATGTGTTTGAGGCCGCGGCACTGAGCCATCACCTCGGTCGGCATATAGGAATGATCGTCGAGGCACACGTCATAGCCGGCGAGCAGCCGCGGCAGGTCGGGGGATTGAAACGGCTGGCTATTGACGGTGATCGGCGGATCATCGGGCCGCTGCACGCGGACAAACACCGGCGCCAGCTGATTGTTGCAGTCGATGAAGATCGATTTCATGGCCGCGCCGGTTTCCTCGCCATCGTTTGCAGGCATAGTAATAGCGTATCAACGGGCGCACATGGAGAATGGGACATGGCTGGCGAATTTGAGGGCAAGGTCGTCGTCATCTCGGGGGCGAGCCGCGGGATCGGTCGCGGCGTCGGGCTCGCGTTCGCGCGCGCGGGCGCGCAAACCGTGCTGGCTTCCTCTTCCGAGCAAAATCTAGCGGCCGCGGCCAAGGTCATCGCGGCCGAGGGGCCGCAGCCGGTCACGGTGGCCGGCGACCTGCGCACGCTCGCGGCATGCGAGCAGTTGTTCAACCGCGTCGACAAGCGCTTCCGCCGGTGCGATGTGCTCGTCAACAACGCGGGCGCGACGCGCGCGGGCGCATTTCTGGAATTACCGGACGCGGTTTGGCTCGACGGCTTTGCGCTGAAATTCTTTGGCGCCGTGCGGCTCACCCGGCTATTCTGGCCGCTGTTGAAGGCCTCGCACGGAAGCGTGATCAATATCGTCGGCGGCGCGGCGCGCACCCCGGATTCCGAATTCCTGATCGGCGGGTCGGTCAACGCGGCGGTGGCCAACTTCTCCAAGGGCCTGTCGAAGCTCGGCAATCGCGATGACGTCAACGTCAATGTCATTCATCCCGGCAACACCGACACCGAGCGGCAGGACGAGCTGCGGTGCCAACGCGCGGCGGCATTGGGCCGAACCGTCGACGAGCTGCGCGCGGAGGCGCTCGGCAAGAGCAACGTGCGGCGCTTCGGCAAGGTGGAGGACATCGCCGAACTCGTGCTGTTCCTGTGCTCGGAGCGCGCACGCCATGTCCAGGGTACCGCCATCGCGGTCGACGGCGGCGCGACCGCTGGCGTGTATTGAGCGAGTTCAGATTGCAACGGCACGTTTCGAGGACCTTGCGGGCGGCGGCCGGGGTTGCTGTTATGGAAATTGCACCCGCGCGACGGGAATAACCGCGGACCGCGCAGGGTTGTTCATTCGGTCGACGGGCGTTCTTCGACCGCGAGATTTTCGGGAGGACGACATGAACCAGATAACGCGGCGCGCTTTCGGCGTAGGCGGTTTTGCCCTGCTGCTCGCGACATCCGAGAGCTTCGCCCAGCAATCGCCGCCGGTGCGCGTGCGCGGCACGATTGAGGCCTTCGATAACGGCGTGCTGACGGTCAAATCGCGTGACGGCTCGAATCTGACCGTCAAGCTCGCCGATAACGCGCGCGTCTCAATTGCGGTCAGGGTGCCGTTGTCCGAAGTCAAAGTGAATAGTTACGTCGCGGTCACGGCCATGCCGCAGGCGGACGGTAATCAGCGCGCGATCGAGGTGATGATTTTCCCGGAGGCGCAACGCGGAACCGGTGAGGGGCACGGGCCTTGGGATTCGCGGCCGCAAAGCACGATGACGAATGCCACGGTCACGCAAACAGTCGCCGGGGTCGACGGCCAAGTGCTGACTGTGAAGTACAAGGACGAAGAGAAGAAAATCATCGTTCCTTCGGACGCGACGATCATTACGACCAAGCCAGGCGACAAGAGCGACCTCAAGCCCGGGGTCAAGATCTTCATCTTCGCCGCACAGAAGCAACCGGACGGAACGCTGCAGGCAACCAACATCACCATTGGGCGTGATGCGTGAGGTGAGGGACCGAAAAGTGCAGGCAGCATTCGCTTTCATGCGCGCACCGTCCTGAATTGGCGGAGCACAAGAACTTTCGGGAGGACGACATGAATCAGATGACACGCCGTGTTTTCGGGGTGGCCGGCTTTGCCCTGCTGCTCGCCACGTCCGCGAGCTTTGCCCAGCAGCAACCACCGACGGTGCGCGTCCGTGGCCAGATCGAAAAAGTCGAGGGTGATGTCCTCGACATCAAAATGCGCAACGGAGATATGGTCAAGGTGAAGCTGGTTGATCCGGCGCGGGTGATGGCGCTGGTCAAGGCGTCGCTGGACGACGTGAAAGTTGGTAAATTCATCGGCGTCACCGCCATGCCACAGGCCGACGGGAGCCAGAAGGCCGTTGCGATCCAAATCTTCCTCGATTCCCAGAAAGGCGTCGTGGCCGACAGGCATTTTCCCTACGATTGGCAGCCGGGCAGCACCATGACCAATGCGATCGTGGACACGATGGTAGCCGCCGTCGATGGTCCGACGATCACGGTCAAGTACAAGGAGGGGGAAAAGAAGGTGATTGTTCCGCCCAATACGCCGGTTGTCGCCTCCGTTGCAGGCGACAAGAACGAGCTTAAGCCGGGGACTCACATGATCATCCACGGTGCAACGAAGCAGGCGGATGGGTCCCTAACGGCGCCGAATATCTATATCGGCCGTGACGGCCTCGTGCCGCCGATGTGAGATGGTGTGAGCATCATCGCTTTTGGTTTCATGCGTGCCATCCCTTGCGGGAGGCACGCTGTTTAGGAGGACACATGAGCAGAATGACAAGGACCCTGCTTGCTGGCGCAGCCTTGTTCGCGGCGCTTGCTGCGTCGACATTGGCGCAACAGCCGCAGACGGTACGCGTGCGCGGCCCGATCGAGGCAGTGGACGGCTCGACGCTGACGGTCAAGGCGGGCGAGGCTGGCAACGCGACGGTGAAGCTCGCCGAAAACGCCGTGGTCTACGGCGTCGTCAAGGCGACGCTCGCCGATATCAAGCCAGGCGCCTTCATCGGCGTCGGCGCAACCCCGCAGGCGGACGGCAGCCAACGCGCCATACAGGTGATCATCTTCGCTGAACCGCTGCGCGGCACCGGCGAGGGTCACCGGCCGTGGGATCGGCCGAACACCACTATGACCAACGCGACCGTGGACACGACGGTGGCCGGCGTCGACGGCCAGGTTGTCATGGTCAAGTACAAGGACGGGGAGAAGAAGGTCGTCGTCGGCCCCGACGCCGTGATCCGCGCCTATCTGATGGGCAGCAAGGACGAGCTCAAGCCGGGGGCCAACATCAATATTACCCGTGCGACCAAGAAGCCGGACGGGACATTCGAAGCCGATCGCGTCAACGTCGGCCGCGACGGCGTCGTGCCATAGCCCTGGAGCGACCAGGTGAAGTGAAATCAGCGCGAGCCGCGAACTCGGTCT
>Ga0126376_10000018_pt1 | contig 63675 bp, 44 predicted proteins | sample PanSoiMetPlot_15_FD_92760 | JGI IMG/M metagenome (GOLD analysis project Ga0126376, IMG submission 92760) | Tropical forest soil microbial communities from Panama - MetaG Plot_15 | ecosystem: Environmental > Terrestrial > Soil > Tropical forest > Bulk soil | place: Panama | collected 2016-02-17 | reverse complement strand
GCCTGCCGCGAATACTCAGTCGTCGAGTTCGCAAACAATTTGAAGCGCCCACGATTAATCATCGGCGCCGCGGCTGCAAGCCCCGCAGCCTTAAGCATGTTGCGGCGGCTTAGGAGAGTTCTATTCCTCATGTTGTCTATGATTAGTTCTAACCGCTGATAACACGGATAGAAATCCGGATTTTTTCCGTGTCATCCGCGGTTAAGCAAATACTTCCCGACTTTTTGATCTCGAATAAACGAGGTGACTATGTATCCAGCCTTGAGCGCCTCAGTAAACGCCCGGCGCGTTTCGGCACGCCACTTCAACGCCGTTTCCGGACTGTGTTGCATTAGCGCATTGATATTCGACGGGATCTCGATAACCACGTGGTCCTCGCCTGCAATTGGTTCCTTAGGTTCACGCGAAACGAACCACGAAACCCACAGTCGATCAGTCCCGGTCTGGTGCAGGAAACTCGCCGCATCGTGACCGTAGAAATCCGGTAGATAACGGTCTGCGATCACGCCGAGCTTGTTGAAGTTGAAATGCGCGTTCAGACTCTGCAACGGATCGAAGGTCCAACTGATCAACTCGATCCCCTGCGCCTTCACATGGTCGCGCTGGGCGAGTTTGAGGCGCCGTCCCAGATCAAAATTTCGGTAGGCAGGCTTCACTGCCAGCATGTGTGAATGATGCGCTAACTGGCCACGCTCAAAACTCGGAAAGCCGTAAACGAATCCGACCAACGTGTTCCCGTCAAACGCCCCAATCAGCACGCCGCCCGCTTCCTTCGCGGCCACGAGCTGCGTCAGCGGCACCACGTCGAGATCCGGAATACCCCAGACTTCCTTCTGCAACTCCTCAACCGCGCGCATCCCCGCGACGTCGTCGATTTCACGAATAAGAATGTTCACTTCACCTCGATCGGCAGCGCAATGTACGACGCCTGCCGGCCCGAACGAAACACTTTCTGCACCGCCGATTTAAAGTCTGACTCTTTCGCGCGAAAAATGTTGGGAACGAACGTTTGCGGATTGCGATCGATGACCGGAAACCAGGTGCTCTGGACCTGGACCATGATGCGGTGGCCTTTCTTGAACGTGTGATCGTTGGCCGGAAATGCGATCTGATAGTGATAGACCGCGTTTGCCGTCAGCGGTTCGGCCTTCTCGAAACTCTTCAAGTAACGGCCGCGCACAACGTCGCCGGCGATCATCAGTTGATAGCCACTCATCGTCGCATCGGGCTCGTACTTGTCCGGATAGACGTCGATGACTTTGACGATCCAATCGCTGTCGGTGCCTGAAGTCGAAGCGAAGATGTTGGCGACAACTCTTCCAGACACCGTTAAATCTTCGGTGAGCGTGTCGCTTTCAAAACTGAGAACGTCAGGACGGCCATCGACAAACCGCTGATCCTCAACCAGCCAGACAGGCCAGCCGGAACGCACCTGAATGGGACGCGCACGATACGGCACCGGACTGGCCGGATCCGAAACGTAACTATCCGCGGAGTTTGGATCGTTCGCGGGTGGCGGCGTGAACGACAACTTCCTGCCGGCCTGGAAGTAGAGTTTGCGCTCGGCGACGTTCTGTTTCGGCGGCCACTCCGCGTGTTCGATCCACTTGTTATCGCCGGTTCTGAACGTCAACGCCTCCGCGCGCGGACCGTCTCCTTGTCCTTTTAAATAGTAGGCGAAGAACGGCGCGAGGATGTTGCGACGGTAGTACGCGGCCGTGGGGCTGCCAAAATCGACACGCCCGAGCTTGTTTCCGTCACCGCGCGACCAGCCACCGTGATTCCATGGTCCAACAACGAGAAAATTCTGTTTCGCAGTATCGTGGCGTTCGAGCAGTTCGTAGATCTTGATTGGACCATAAAAGTCTTCCTGGTCCCACCAGCCGGCCACGTTCAAGGTCGGTACGGTGACGCGGTTCAGCCACGGCGCGAATGCCTGGCGTTTCCAGAAGGCAGTGTAATCAGGCTCGTTGACGAAGCTGGTCCAGGTGGGGATCTTGCCCTGAAAATACTTTTGATCCGCATTCGCGAGCGGGCGGAGTTTTAAGTACCACTCGTAAGCGTCGAGCTTGTCGACGACCTTGGTAACGTCCGCGATCTCCTTCCCTGACTCCATCATGTAGGCGTACTCGAAACCGTAGCTCAAACGAAACGCGCCGTTGTGATGAAAGTCGTCGCCGATCCACATGTCCGCGGGCGAGGCTTGTTGGACCACGGCTTTCAATGCCGGGTGCGGATCGAGCATTCCCATCACTGAGAGCCAGGCTCCGTAACTCGTGCCCGCCATACCGACGCGACCGTTGTTGTTCGGCACTTTGTGGAGCAGGTATTCGATTGTGTCGTACGTGTCGGTGCTCTCGTCGATCGCTTTCTTGTCCTTCGGATCGCGCGGCTGCCGGAGCATGACAAACTCGCCTTCCGACTTGAAGCGCCCGCGAATGTCCTGGCGCACGAGGATGTAGCCGCTTTCAGAGAGTTCACTCAGGGCAGTAGCGACTTGTTCGGCCGTGAGCGCACCAAGACCGTACGGAGTTCGCAGCAACAGGATTGGAAGCGGTTGAGTGCTGGTTGTTGGAGCGTCGATCTGTGTGTAGAGGCGGACGCCATCGCGCATCGGAATCATGGCTTCGGTGCGCGTGTAGTCGGAGGGTTTTATTTGCGCGTTCGCGACGACGGCGAAGGCAAGTAACAAGAAGAAGTTTCGCACAAAGGCACAAAGGTAAAGCCGAAGGCACAAACGAAAGCTCGAGTCCTCTTCTTTGTGCCTTGGTTTGTAACTTTGCGCCTTTGCGTGAAACAAGCGTCTCATCTCTCCTTACCTTTCGACACTCGATCGATCGGCGCCGGGCGCGGCACGTGTCGGACGGGGTTCAGTGCCAGCAATCGCAGCGCCTCCTGCACCGCGCGCTCCAGTTGCGGATCGCGCCCCTTGATCACATCCGCCGCTGTGTACTCAACCTCAATATCCGGCGCAACGCCGATGTTTTCTACGTCCCACTCGCCTTTTAAGTTATAGAACGCAAGGCTCGGCGCCGTGATGCCGCCGCCATCAATCGTCGCCGGAATCCCGAGCGTTCCCACCAGTCCGCCCCACGTTCGCGTTCCGATCAATGGTCCAATCTTGCGCAGCCGGAACATGTACGGCAACGCATCGCCGCCCGAACCTGCCGACTCGTTGATCAGCATCACCTTTGGTCCATAGATGCCCGCGATTGGCGACGTCGAAGGCGTGCCGTCACGCAGCGCGAAGTAACCCATCAACTTTCGATCGAGCTCGTTCACGATGTAGTCAGCGACCATTCCGCCGTGATTGTAACGCTCATCGATCACCGCGCCATCCTTGTCCTGCTGCGCGTAAAAGTAGCGCGTGAACGACGTGTAACCGGGAATTGTAGTGTTAGGCAACCAGACATAAGCCAGCTTGCCGCCCGAGAGTTTATCTACCAGCCGGCGATTGTTCTCGATCCATGCGCGCGTGCGCAGCGTGTCTTCACTCGCAACCGGAACAACTGTGATCAAACGCGACCCTTCGAGCGACGGTGTCTTGTTGACGCGGATCAGCGTCTGTCGATTGGCCGTGCCTTCGAACAAACTGTAGATGTTCGTGGGCGGCGCAAGTGGACGGCCATTCACTTCGAGCAGGTAATCACCTTCGGCCACCTGGATTCCCGGCGCGCTGAGCGGCGCGCGCAGATCCGGATTCCAATTCTCGCCCGTGTAAATACGTTTGATCCGGTAGTGGCCGTCTGCAATCTCGAAGTCAGCCCCGAGCAGGCCGACGGAAACCGGATCCTCAGTCGGAACGTCGCCGGGAGCGGTCAGATAAGAGTGACCGACGGTCAACTCGCCGCCCATCATCGCGATCACGTAACCGAGATCGGCGCGATGACCCACGAAAGCAAGCAGTGGTTTGTACTTGTCATAAATCCCCTGCCAGTCAGCGCCGTGCATTTTTGCGTCGTAGAAATAATCGCGCTGGATACGCCACGTTTCGCGATAAATCTGCGCCCACTCGGCGCGCGGATCGACGCGCGTCTCGAGTTGGGCCACATTCAATGGTCCATCTCCGACTTTCGCTGGTCGCTCGGTCGAGACAACGCCCCAACGATTAGCGCCATCGCCTGCCTGGTACAGCAACTTCTTCTTGTCGGCTGAGATTGAGTACGAACGAATGCTGCCGTCGAGAAACGGAGCGACGGCGCGCTCGCGCAGTTGATAACGTTGCAACCGCAGTATCCCCGGAACGCCGGCTGTGAATGGTTCGGTGTAATAGAAGGTTCCTGCCGCGCCTGCCGTGAGATTGTTGTAGTCGCCGGCGGGAATATTAACCGCCAACACTCGTTGGCTGATTCCATTTAGATCGATGCGCACTGGCGGTTTTGGATCGGGCTTTGACTGTGGAGCATCCGCGCTGGGTGGCTTCGGCTCGTCACCGGTTTCCGGCAGGAGAGGCGAGGGATCATTCGCGTTCAGCACCACCAGATAAATCGCGCGACGCACCGGTCGATCGAGTGAGCTCATCTCTAACCAACTTGTGCTTGGTCCATAGTTGGTGCTGGCCATGAAGTAGAGATACTTTCCGCTCGCGTCGAACGTCGGCGAAATCGAATCTGCCAGACCATCGGTAACCTGATAAGGCTTCTTGTCCGTCCATGAGTAGACGAAGATCGCGCGCAGGTGGTTGGGCAGATTCCTTGAATACGTGATCCACTTGGAATCCGGAGACCAGGCCGCATTGAACTGGCGGATCGGATCGGGATAGTTGTCGGTATCAATCTTGATCGCGGCGCCGCTTGCGACTTCTATCGCCCAGAGATTGTTGTGATTGTCTTCGAGCGCGATCTGCATTCCGTCGGGCGACCATGTCGCGCCGTCGTAGAAAGCTACGGCGGGTAAAGTGACAGCGCGTGGCGGCGTGACACCGGTCGGCTCGCCGATCATCAGTTGATACTCGCCACTCGCATCCGAAAGCCAGGCCACGCGCGTTCCGTCAGGCGACCATGTTGGACCACGATCGTGCGCGCCTGAGCTCTGTGTCAGATTGCGGAAGTCGCCTTTCTCCGCCGGAACGGTGAAGATTTCACCGCGCGCTTCGAAGGCGGCGCGAGTGCCGGTCGGAGAGAGCGTCGCATTGCGAATCATACTCGCGACTTTCTTGAACTGCGGGCGAGCCCAGGGCAGATCGCCGGTCACCTCGATATTGAGTTTCTGCGACTTACCGGATTTGATATCGACGAGATAGATGTAACCCGCCTGCTCGTAAACAACCGCGTCCGCGCCCGCCGAAGCAGTCATGACATCGAAATCGTCGTGATGCGTAACTTGTGTCAACTGCTTCGTGTCAGTGCGATAAGCAAAGAGATTAACGGTGTGATTGCGATCTGAGAGAAAGTAGATCGTGTTTCCAACCCACATCGGAAAGCTGTCGTTGCTGTTGGTCCAGGGAAGTTTCTGCACCGAGTAATCAGCGAGATTCATGATTTGAATGGGGTGGGTACGTCCACCGCGATAGTGACGCCACATGCTCGTCTCGATCCACTCGGGAACGAAAACTGTTGGGAACTCTTCATATGCTAGACGCGTGTTGTCGGTTGAATAGGCACCTGAGAACGCGCGCGGGAGTGGCAACATTTCCGGCAAGCCACCGTCGATGCTGATGGTCCAAAGCTGCATGTACGACTGTTGCGGCGCGCCCGTGCGGTTTGAAGCAAAGATGATGCTCTTGCCGTCAGGTTTCCAACCGCGCACGCGATCGATACCGGGATGGTAAGTCAATCGTTTCGGATCACCTCCCGCAGTGGGAACGACGTAGACGTCTGTGTTTCCAGCGATGGTTGCCGTGAAGGCGATCTGTGAACCGTCAGGAGAAAAGTACGGATCGATCTCGAACGACGGCGTCGAGGTCAGGCGTCGGGCGGTTCCGCCACTGCGCGGCACAACCCACAAGTCGCCCGCGTATTCGAAAGCGACTGAGTCGCGACTCACGGTCGGATGGCGCAGCAACCGCGTGCCCTGCGCTTGCGAACCAGTAGCAATGGAAAACAGAAGAAAGAGGGGAATCGTAATTTTTAGGATGGACATAAGCTTTTCTCTGCGGCCCTCGGCGTACCTCTGCGTTTAAGAGCGCCATTTAACACAGAGATCGCAGAGGTACGCAGAGGGCCGCAGAGTAAATCAGATTTTTAGAATTCGAGCCGCAATCCCACTTGCCCCTCGCGTCCGGGCAGCACCTGCCTTAACGAGTTGAATGGACTATCGGTAACGCCTGGTCGTGTTTCAACAGCAGCGGGATTCTGACGATTGAACACGTTGAAAAACTCGAATAACGCCTGAAGCTTGACACGCTCAGTGATATTGAATCGCTTGGCAAGGCGCAGATCGAGATTGACGAAAGGCGGAGCCGTAAAGGCATTGCGTCCTGGTCCATGATTGATGGTATTGAAAGTCCCATCTCCATCAGGATCCTCAGATGCGCCTTGCCGGCTGAAGTGAAAGCCGCTCTGAGCTCGGAAAATACCACTCACCTGAAACTGCCACGGAAGCTCCAGCAATCCGTTCACTTGGAACGTATGGTCCACCGACAGATCCGACGGACCTTTATCCAGATCCGGACCGTTGACAAACGTGTTTGCCTGCGCGACAAAGCGTCCGTTCGCACGCACAAAGGAACCGTTTGCATTGGTCCTGCCGGTGCTTGATTCGGTGACGACCGGTGCGATGCCGACAAAACTATCGGACGGCAGCACGTCAATTCCCAATTGATTATCAGTTTCGTCGGCGAAGGCATAGTTGCCGCTCAGCGTAAAACGCCGCGCAAAACGTCGCGTAAAACTGATCACGAAACCATCGTAGGTGCCCTCATACCAGGGACCAAACGTTCGGATAGGTCCAGCAGTGAATGGCGGTAGAAACTGCCGGCTCGAAGCACGCGACGCAAACGAGATATTTGTTTCGCGTATACCGAGAAGATTGTTCATCGAGCGATGATAGTAATCAGCTTCGATTACAAAATCCTTGATCTCCTGCTGCACGCCGATGCTGACGCTCCTCGTAAACGGAGTCTTGAAGCTGCGATCGATGTCGGTGGGAAACAGTTGCGCCGGAATAGCCGCGTGTGAGAGCGCTCCAAATGGTCCCCAGAAGAAGAAGCCTGGCGCTTTGCCGACGGCCGCCGTAGCCTGAAGCAGATACTGATCCGGTGTCAGGCCCGACAGCGATTGAATGTTGCTGATGTTGATTACGGAGTTAGCGGGAATGAATGCATGGCCCGGAGCGACGACGCGATTGAGTCGATCGATACCGATAAAGAGTCCCGGTGAAAATGGACAAGCGATGTTGCCCGCCGTGATCTGCGCATCCGTCAGATTCGGCGAGATGCAGAGGCCGCCCGGAAACAATGACGCATTGATCGCTGCCGGTGCTAGTGTCGGAACGCCGTAGAAGCCACGTGGATACGAGAACGGTTGGATTACACGCCGGTCCGCGCCACCGAAAGTCGGCACATCGCGGACCAGACCGAGTCGAAACTGATCGTAAAAGATCCCGTAGTGGCCTCTGATAACTGTCTTCGGCGTTGCAGACCAGGCAAAACCGACACGCGGCGAGATGTTTTGCTTCGTGCGGAACTCCGAGTCGTAGTCCCAGCGCATGCCAAAATTGAGTGTGAGGTTTGTTAGAAACTTCCAGTCGTCCTGCGCGAACAGAGCGTTGTAGTTGTTGCGCAGATGAATCTCGTTGGCTGCCGGAGTTAGACCACCTGCGGTGGTAACAGTGAAGAACCCTGAGTTGATTGGTCCAAAGGCGAGGAAATCAGGAATTGTGGCGAAGAGTTGCAAGTTCAGAATTTGTGATTCGACGCCATCGACCCGGGTGCGCAGGAAATTCCAACCGAACTTAATATTGTGATCCCCAAACAATTTGTTGGCATTTGCGGAAAGGGACGTGTACTTCTGGTCCAACGAGGTGAGCGAGGTGTTGTTGCCGAACGCGACTGTACCCACATCTCCAAACAGTCCACCAGTGTTGTTTGAGCTGAACATGTTGAACGACGTACCCACCCCAGCCTCCGGGTGAGCGGGACGAGTTTCAGATGTTTCGCCGCGATAGCCACCGCGAAACGTAAACACCCACGGATTGCTGCGGTCACCGGCCAGTACGGTGTCACTGAACGACAACAACAAATGGCGCGCGCCTGTGTCGTTTCTTCTTGAAGGTAAATCCATTGCCCGAGAAAGCGGGAGAAATTCCCGCACATTGCCATTCGTGTAACTCACCGACTGGCTCAGACTATGCCCGCCAAGCTGCTCATCAAGCTTGAAGAAGCCGCGGGTATCGAAAGTGCGAGAAGGATTATCAAACTGGTTTTCGAAGTTCTTTATGACCTGTGGCGTGCCTGGGAGAAAGGCAAAATTCAATTCACGATTTTCTCTGATTCGCTCGCCTGAGCCGAAGAAGAAAACTTTGTCCTTCACAATTGGACCACCTAACGCCAGGCTGTAGTCCCAACGCTGCAAGAATTTCGCTTCGGTATCGTTCGGATCGAGTGAATCGGACGAATCGAAGACATTGTTGCGGAAGAAGATCGATGCGAGCCCGTGATAAGCATTGCTACCGCTGCGCGTGATGACGTTGACGACTGCGCCCGACGCCTGTCCAAACTCAGCGCGAAAACCCGCGGTCAGGACCTGGAACTCCGCGATCGTCTCCTGGTTGAACTGCGAGGCAGCGCCGCCGTTGACTGTGTCTTTATTCGGCTGACCGTCGATCAGAAAATTGTTGTTGCCTGAGCGCTCTCCCAGGACCGGCGTTGCATTGTCGCTGCCGGTATCGGCTTGCCGGTTAATCACCACGCCCGGCACGAGCTGCATCAGGTCGAGATAGTTGCGACCGTTCGTGGGCATCTCTTTGATCTGTTGCGGCGTGACCGTCGCTCCGGTCGAAGAGGTGGTGGAGTTCAGCAGTTGCGCAAATTCAACTACATCGACCTGCTCCTGCACCGGGCCTACTTCGAGCGGAATATCGAGTGTCAGAGTTCTGTTTACAGTGAGCTCGATGTCGTCAAACGTTCGCGTGGAGAATCCGGTGTGAGAGATGGTCAACGAATAGTTTCCAGCAGGCAGCGCGGTGATTCGGTAGAAGCCGTTGGCGTCGCTGGTGGCTGTGCGTTCGATGCCGAGCGCCGGCGACTTCAGCGATACCTGAGCGCCGCTGACCACGCTGCCCTGCGCGTCTTTGATCGTGCCTTCGATCGTGGAGACTGTAGTTTGGGCCAACGCTGACAAGGGAAATAGAAGAAAAAGGACCAACGTCCCAGCACGATACTTCATGATTCCGCCTCCTTAGGAGAGAGTTGTTGGAACCCGGCTTCGCATGTGAATTGTCGATTATTTGGAATTGCAACTCGTACTTGGGTCTTTTGTAGGGGCGGCACTCCGTGGCCGCCCCTGTCGTTCGAATTGCGGCGATTGGGGCGGCCACGGAGTGCCGCCCCTACAAAAGACCCAAGAGCGTTCAGCGTAGCGGTATATATCATCGACCGTTGCATCGTGTCAATTCATATACAACATCTGTTGCACAAGACCGGTGGCTGTGCTATTTTTTCGCGCGCCATGCAAGGTTCTTCCAGAATTTTCGAGCCGCAAGAAACGACGCCGGCCATCAAACTCGATGGCGCGGAGATTCGTCTGATTCGTCTGCCTCTACTCGAACCTTTCGAAACCAGCTTCGGCAAGATCGACTCGCGCCTCATCTTTCTCCTGTGCCTGCAAGCTGACGGGTTGAGAGGCTGGGGTGAAGTGGTCGCTGAGGAAGAGCCACGCTACAGCTACGAAACCGTGCGCACCGCGTTTCACGTGATTAAAGATTTCTTTGGTCCAGCGGTGTTGGCCGACCCAATCAGAGGCCTCGACGATCTCGCGCAACGTCTTGCGCCCTTTCGCGGACACAACATGGCGAAAGCAGGACTCGAACTCGCGTTCATGGATCTGCTGGGCCAGGTGAAACAACAATCACTATCAACATTACTTGGCGGTGAGTTGAAACGTGTGGCCGTGGGCGTCAGCCTCGGCATTCAACCGACTCTCTCGAAGTTGCTCCAGCGCGTCGATCGTTATCTCGACCTTGGCTATCAACGCATCAAGCTCAAGATCAAACCGGGCTGGGACACCGACGTGGTGGATGAGGTGCGACGACGTTATCCGAACATTCTGCTCTCAGTCGATGCCAATTCAGCCTACACGCTCGCGGACCAGGAGCACTTGAAACCGCTCGACGATTTCAACCTCCTGATGATCGAGCAACCGCTTCAGAACGACGACCTGGTGGACCACGCGAAGTTGCAAAAGACGATGCGGACGCCGCTCTGCCTCGACGAGAGCATCGTCAGTGAGCGACATGCGAAACTGGCCCTCGAGTTGGAGAGTTGCAGGATTATCAACATCAAAGTGGGGCGAGTCGGCGGTTATTCTCAAGCCCTCGGCATACATAACTTGTGTCTGTCGGAAAAGGTGCCGGTCTGGTGTGGTGGCATGCTCGAGTCAGGCATCGGACGCGCGCACAACATCGCACTCGCGAGCTTGCGCGGGTTTACTCTCCCCGGCGACATCTCCGCCAGCTCACGCTACTTCGAACGCGATATCATCACGCCTGGTGTTACAGTAGCCACGGATGGCACCGTGGCGGTTCCGGATGGTCCGGGTTTGGGTTTTGAGGTTGACCTGAGTTTTATTGAACGCCTGACGGAGACTCGCGTGTACATCTCACGATGAAACATACCCCGGTTCGCACTCTGAGGAGCAAAATATGCCAGCGGGAAACTCGCTCAACAATCGCGACGCTAATGGCTCCAAGTCGTCTCTGACCTCGCTTGAAGTTCGTTTTGCTAAATCACCATTGAGTGGTTCTCGACGCCGCTTAATCAGAGAAATCCTCGACAATCACGAACAGACTTTCTTCCTCTCGTCACGCGAGATGGCGAAGCGTTACAACGTTGACGCGGCAACGATCGTGCGGACGGTCCAGGCGCTCGGCTACGAACGCTTCGCAGACTTCGCCGCGGATCTGCGGCAGCATTTCGTCAAGCACATCACACCTTACACGGTTCTCAAAGCTGCGACGCAGGAGAAGCGGAGTGTTACGGATCAGGTGCGACATTGTCTCGAGCGGGACGTGGAGAGTTTGAGTGTGCTCAGATCGAGTCTCGCGACCGATCGCGCGGTGGAACTTGCGAGACGTATTCACGGCGCACGGCGGATACTGGTGGTGGGAGTCGACCTCGCCGCGTCGCTCGCGTGGTTTCTGGCGTATGGTCTAACGCCGCTCGGGTTCGACGCGGAGGCGCCAGTGGGAAGCACGGGCAACCTGCAACACAAGATCGATCTGATGACTGAAAAGGATCTGATGGTCGCGATCAGTTTTGGACGTTGTTTGCGAGAGACGGTGGAAGCGGTTGAGCGTGCACACGGCCGCGGCATCCCGACGTTTGGGATTACCGACAGCGATACCACGCCGATCGCTTTGCACTGCGACGACTATCTCGTGGCATCAACCAGCAGTCCTTCGTTCACTGGTTCTTACGTCGCTCCGATGGCACTGTTGAATACAATCATCGTGGCCTGCGCACACCTCCGCCCGAAGCGAGCCTTAGCGATGTTGAGCCGCACGGAACAGGAATACCGCACCGGCAAGCGCTGGTACCAGGAACCGCAACGCAAGAAAAGATGAACAGCGATCATTCGTCGAGTTCGAAAATCCATTGAAGGCTCTAGTTCGAAAATACATTGAAGGCTCTAGTTCAAATACGCCGAAGGCGTTGGCTAATTTAAGCCCAGGGTTCGAGCGCAGCGAGAACCCTGGGTTAGCTGTTTAGAATTTGCAACAACCCTGAAAGGGTTCGCCTCGGAAGGAACTCTTCAGAGAGTTTGGCTGCTTTCAATTTAAATGCATTCCCAGGGTTGTCGCTCGCGCTCCAACCCGGGGCTGAAATTAGCCAACGCCTTCGGCGTTATTACTTCCGGTTCAACTCCTGCGCTCCTATTGACATTCTATACGAGCGGTAGTATCTGTCTCGTATAGATTTTCTATAGGAGAGGGAATGAAAGAACCCCGCAACGATCTTTTGAAGGGTACGCTCGATCTTTTGGTGCTGCAGTCGCTCAGCCTCGGGCCGCTGCACGGGCTCGGCGTTTCCGATCGCATCTCGCAAATCACCAAGGGCGCTTTTAACGTCAAACCGGGCTCGCTCTTCCCTGCCCTGCACCGCCTCGAAGAAGCCGGTTGGCTCAAATCTTCCTGGGGCGAGTCAGACAATAACCGGCGCGCGAAGTATTATCGCCTCACCAAAGCCGGACAACGCCAGCTCAAAGTCGAAACCGAAAGCTGGCAACGCATCTCAATCGCCATCACCACTGCTCTTAACGCGACGTAGGAGAACGATCATGGCATTACTTTCCCGCCTCGCGAGTCTATGGCGCAATCTAACAGACAAAGAGTCAGTGGACCAGGACCTCACTGAAGAGCTGCGCGCTCACGTCGACCTGCTCACCGAAAAGAAACTCGCCCAGGGCTTGGGCGCAGAACAGGCTCGGCGCACTGCCCTGCTCGAAATCGGCGGCATTGAACAGGTCAAAGAGAGAGTGCGTGAAGTCAGGGCCGGAAGACCGCTCGAAGATCTCGTGCAGGATCTGCGTTACGCGCTGCGCGGTCTAAGAAAGCAACGCGCCTTTACCGCTGTCGCCGTGCTCACACTCGCGCTCGGCATCGGCGCCAACACCGCGATCTTCACCGTAATCAATACGGTGCTGCTTAGACCATTGCCGTACGAACAGCCCGATCGACTCGTAGTCCTGATGGAAACGGTTTCGGAACGACCAGTCAGCGTCTCTTATCCGAATTTTGTCGACTGGCGAAATCAGACCACGGCGCTTGAAAACATCGCGGCTGTTCGCACGCGCGAGAGTTTTAATCTAACGGGCGTAGGCGAGAGCGAACGTCTTGCGGGCAGACTCACCTCCGCGAATTTCCTGTCGACACTCGGCGTGAAACCGATCCGCGGCCGCGACTTCCTACCCGAAGAAGATCAGCCCGGCGCCAATCCAGTCGTGATCATCAGCCACGCGTTGTGGCAAAGACGGTTCGGCGCGGATGAAACGATCATCGGCAAGCAACTGACCCTCAGCGGCCAGCAGTTCACAGTCATCGGCATCACGCCGCCAAATTTCCAGTACGCTGCGGATGCAGACGTCAACGTGCCCATCGGTCTTTCAGCGGAACGATTCAAACTCCGCACCAAGGATCCCGGCATCTTCGCGTTTGCGCGACTCAAACCCGCGACCTCCATCGCCTCAGCCAACGGTGATCTAAACACGATCGCCGTACGGCTCGAACAACAGTATCCCGAGGCGAACACGGGCCGGCGCGTGCGTGTTGATTCACTTCGCGAAAACGTCGTCGGTGAAGTTCGACCCACGTTGCTGACACTGCTCGGGGCCGTCGGTTTCGTTTTGCTGATCGCCTGCGCGAACGTCGCAAATCTCTTGTTGACGCGATCTGCCGGACGCCATGAAGAAATGGCGATTCGCACCGCGCTTGGCGCCGGACGCATGCGCATCCTGCGACAGTTGTTTACCGAGAGTACGGTGCTTGCACTCGCCGGCGGTGTTGTTGGATTGCTGCTTGCGATCTGGGGCACGCGTTTAATCGCGTCGTACATCCCGGAAGGCATTCCGCGCATGAATGAGCTCGGGATTGATGCGCGCGTGCTGCTCTTTACTTTGGGAGCATCACTGCTGACCGGAGTGTTCTTCGGACTCGCGCCGGCGCTACAGTCTTCGGACAACAATCTCACTGAAACGCTGAAAGAAGGCGAACGAAACTCCTCGCGTGGCCGCAATCGCGCCGGCAGTCTGCTTGTGATCTCTGAAGTGGCGCTGACGCTCGTGCTGCTCGTCGGCGCGGGATTGCTGGTAAAGAGTTTCTGGCGTTTGAGCCAGGTCAATCCGGGTTTCAATCCGGAGAACGTGCTCGCAATGCAGGTCGCCATCAGCGCGCGTCCTGAAGAAGGCGCGAAAGTCGATGGCTTTCTGAGTGAGCTACAGACGCGAGTCAAAGCATTGCCCGGAGCTCAATCTATCGCCGTGTCGAATGGGCTGCCGTTTGAAGGTGCAAACTTCCCGCCGCTCGTCATCGACGGACAACCGCCGCCCGCGCAAGGACAGGAACCAAACGGCATCCTCTACATGGTCAGCCCCGATTATTTCAAGACCATGCAGATCGAACTCGTGCGCGGCCGTCTCTTCTCATCACAGGACACGCGCACAACGCCGCAAGTAGCTCTGATCGACGAGGTTTTTGCGCGCCAGTATTTTCCGAACCAGGAGCCGCTCGGGCGTCGTTTCAGGTTGAACGTTCCCGACGCCGAGATACATGAAATTGTTGGCGTGGTGCGACACGTCGAACACACGAGTCTCGAAGGTCAGACAGCAAATACGCCCGAGTTCTATTTCAACTTCGATCAGATTCCGATCGCGACGTTGCCGCGTTATGTGCGACGCGTGAACGTGCTGGTGCGCACGAGTGTCGAACCGTTGAGCCTGGCTGGAGCAGTCAGAAATCAGATCGCCGCGTTGGATAAGGACCAGGCGGTGTTCAACGTGCGCACGATGGACGATGCGTTGTCGCGCTCGGTGGCGGCGCGTCGTTTCTCGATGATCCTGTTGGCGGTGTTTGCGATGCTGGCGTTGGTGCTTGCGGCTGTCGGGATTTATGGCGTGATTTCGTATTCAGTAGCGCAACGCACGCGTGAAGTGGGAATACGAATGGCGCTCGGGGCGCGGAGGATTGATGTGATCAAACTCGTGGTGCGTGATGGGTTGAAGCTCGTGCTGATCGGCGTGGGCGTTGGTTTGGCGGGCGCGTTGGCACTCACGCGTTTGATGACGACGTTGCTGTTTGGAGTGACGCCCACCGATGCCGTTACATACGCGACCGTCGCGCTCGGACTCGTATTAGTAGCGCTGATTGCATGTTGTATTCCGGCGCGTCGCGCGACGAAGGTCGATCCGCTCGTGGCGCTGCGGTTTGAATAATTTCTCTGCGGCCCTCTGCGATCTCTGCGTTGAAAGGCGCCATTAATCGCAGAGATCGCGGAGATACTCGGAGGGCCGCAGAGAAATCATGACTTGAGGATCAAACACGTAGTCGTGGCGTGCGCGTAGAGTTTTCCTGATTCATCAATAACGCGGCCTTCCGCGGTCGCCGTGCGACGACCGAGATGGATCAACTTCGCCTCGGCACGCACGCGACCAGTCTCGGCCGTCATCGCACGGATGAAGTTGATCTTGAGCTCGAGCGTCGTATAACCCGTTCCGACCGGCAACATCGAATGGACCGCGCATCCCATCGCTGAATCGAGCAACGTCGCCGCCAGCCCGCCATGGACCACACCGATCGGATTGTAGTGACACTCCGCCGGATCGACCGCGAACGTCGCGTGTCCCTCTCCCAACTCCACCAGCTTGAAATTCATCAACGCCGCCAACGGCGGTCCCGGCAGTTCACCCGAAACTATCTTTTGCAGGAACTCCGAACCAGACATCCTGCGCCCAGCTTCCGCCAGTTGCTGTGGATCTTCCCAGCTAATCGTGAGCGTGCGCTCTTTGTCCGTCATTCAACCGTGTCTCCTGTAAATACTTCGAGCTGCAGGCCCCGAAGACTAAATGTTCGACAGTCACTGGTCAACCGGCGTAAGCTGTGACGCCAAGAATGAATCTACACCGCACAAAGTTTAACCGCCGCGAATTCTGTGTGCTGACCGGAGGCGTGGTCGCATCCGTCGCGCTCGAGTCGGGTTGTCGCGGCGTCAGCGGTTTCGGATTTCCGAACGACGGCAGACTCAGCGCGCGTCCGCGCACTGACGTCAAGACTTCCGCAACGGGCCAAATCATGCTCGGACTTGATAGCCACCGCGATGCTGTGCTTCAGATACCAAAGAGCGCGGGCCAATCGCCGCTTCCCTTGCTGGTCATGTTGCACGGCGCGACGCAAAGCGCTGAAGACATGTTCTGGTATCTTGGTTCGACAAATGAAGCAGCAGGAGTCGCAGTGCTGGCGCCGAATTCCCGCGGCACCACCTGGGATGCAATTCGGACCACTTTTGCCGACGACGTCAATTACCTGAATCGCGCGCTCGAACTCACGTTTGCGAAAGTCGCGATCGATCCGGCACGCCTCGCTCTCGGTGGATTTTCTGACGGAGCTTCGTATGCAATCTCACTCGGCATCATCAATGGCGATCTTTTCAAGAGTGTCGTCGCATTTTCACCCGGGTTCGTCATCAGCGGCGAAGCACACGGAAAACCGCGTTTCTTCATCTCTCACGGAACGCACGACCACATTCTTCCGATCGATCGTTGCGGCCGGCGCATCGCTGCAGATTTGAAGGCCAGTGGCTATGAGGTCAACTTCCGTGAGTTCGACGGCGATCACGAGATTCCGGCTGATGTCGCTCGTGAAGGTCTCGCGTGGATCACGAAAGATCGCTAGCATACATTTCCTTTCGCCTCACTTCGATGCGCTCCCTGTAATATTTGGACGCAAGTGGTTCATCCTCAACTCAAGGAAATTCGCGGGTGCAGCCACGGGCACAAAATTTCCTTTACTGCGAAGCAACGAACAAGGGGTAAAGCAAGCCGGGTATGAGCACAATCACAGTAAGTTCAGATGAAAATGAGGTCCGAACAGTTGAGTTGGAGTGGAGCGACGCTTTCGAACGCCGCGATTTGGCTGCCCTGGACCGGATAATGGCTGACGAATACATCCTCACGGATCCTTTGGGAAACGTGCGAGGCAAAGCCGAAAGTCTCGCAGCGCTCGAGGCGAATGAAGTTCTTTTTGAGAGCACGAAGAGCGATAACGTCGACGTCCGGATCAACGGCGACACCGCGGTGGTGACGGGCAGATCCACTTTCAAGAGTCGTTATAAAGGCTGGTCCATGGCGGGGAAGTATCAGTACACAGACGTGCTCGTGAAGCGACGTGGTTCGTGGCGAGCAGTCAGTTCACACATTACTGCGCTCGGCACAGGAAACTTACGACTACGAGTCGGACTTCTCTTCTGCGGTTTCATATCCGCGTTATCCACGTAAAATCCGCGGCTCCTATTGACAGCCGATAGGACGACGAATTAGACTCACCGGCGTCCTATCGACTGCATAGAGGAAGGATATGTCGAAACAACTAGCCGACCTGTACAAACAGGGCACGCTCGAGCTCTTGATCCTGCGGCTGCTCAGTTCCGGAAACCTCAACGGCTGGGACATCATGCAGCGCATCCAGCTTGTTTCTGGTGAAGTGCTCAGCGTTACTCCCGGCGCGCTTTATCCCGCGCTTCATCGTCTCGAAGCACGCGGCCTGATCTCCGCCTCCTGGGGTCCCTCGGATAACAACCGCAAGGCTAAGTTCTACGGACTGACTGCTCGCGGTCGCAAACAACTCGACACTCAACGCAAACAATGGGAACAGTTCTCTGCTGCGGTTGCTCTAATTCTGCGAGATGCATGAGGACTTGAAGTGAATTTAAGTGATTTATTACGTCGCTGGCGCGCACTCACTCACAAGGCCGAAATGGACCAGGAGCTTGATGAGGAGATGCGCTTTCATCTCGAAAGAGATGTCGAGCAAAACATCAGAGACGGCATGACGCCCGAAGACGCGCGCTACGCAGCGCTGCGATCTTTCGGCGGTGTCGATCAGTCGAAGGAAGAATGTCGCAGCGCTCGTGGCGTTGGTCTTATCGACAACGTTGTGCGCGACATTTCTTACAGCGTACGCGTGTTGTTCAAGAGTTACGCGTTCACAATCGTTGTCATCTTGACGCTGGCGCTGGGCATCGGCGCAAACACCGCGATCTTCAGTTTCGCAAACGGCATTCTGCTGCGACCACTTCCCTACCCTGAATCGGATCGCCTCGCCGTCATTGATGAGATCGCTGTTAATGAAGGTGGCAACTCGATGGGTGTGGCGTACCCAAACTTTCTCGATTGGCGCGAACAAAACACTGTCTTCGAAGGCATGGCCAGCCACTTCGGAACCGGCAGGTTTGCCATGACCGCCGGTGGCACACCGAGCGAGATTCGTGGCTCTCGCGTAACTTGCGGACTGTTCGAAGTGCTGCATGTCTCGCCGATTCTGGGCCGTACTTTTTCCATCGACGAAGATCGGCCCGAAGAGGATGCAGTCGTCATTCTTGGTTACGATTTGTGGCAGAGAAGTTTTGGCGGCAATCCAAACGTCATCGGACAAAAGGTCATAATCAGCAGTCGCCCGCGCACGATCATCGGCGTGATGCCGCGCGGTTTTCGATTCCCTGAAGTGTCCGAACTGTGGGTTCCGCTTGCCGTCACCTCAAAAATGTACACGCGCACCGACCATGGGCTCGAGACTATCGCGCGGTTGAAGGACGGCGTAACAATCGCCCAGGCGCAGACGGAGATGAAGAACATCGCCGCGCGCATCTACGAACAAAATCCGGTAACGAATGAAGGTCTGGATGTGACGGTAACAAGTTTGCGCGAGAATCTTTCCGGCAGTTATCACGACGGGCTGCTGATCCTGCTCGGTGTTGTCGGATTCGTGTTGCTGGTGGCGTGTGTGAACGTCGCGAATCTGATGCTCGCGCGAGCGACGGCCAGGCAGAAAGAGTTCGCGTTGCGCGCCGCGCTGGGTGCGAGTCGTTGGCGAATCATGCGCCAACTACTTATCGAGAGTATGTTGCTCGCAATCGCCGGCGGCGCGCTCGGCTTCGTTCTGTCCATCTGGGCGTTGCATCTGTTATTGACCGCGATTCCGATCGACCTGCCGTTCTGGATGAACTTCAACCTCGATCTGCGCGTGCTCGGCTTCACACTCGCAATCACCTTGTTGACCGGCTTGATCTTCGGTGCTGTGCCTGCGCTACAAACATCGCGCGTCGATCTTAATGACACACTGAAAGAAGGCGGCCGTGGCAACAGCGGGGTTCGCAGCCGCGCTCGCAGTTTACTCGTCGTCAGTGAGATTGCGATGTCACTCGTGCTGCTCGTCGGCGCCGGCTTGATGGTCCAAAGTTTTCTGCGTCTGCGACGCGTGAATATCGGACTCAATCCAAAGAACGTCTTGACTGCAACGCTGGTCCTGCCGCGTGCCAAGTACACACAAGACGAGCAACGCGCTGCTTTCTTCAAGCAGTTGACTGAGCGAGTGCGTACTCTTCCCGGTGTCGAGGAGGCGAGCGCAACCGGTACGCTGCCGCTGGGCGGAAACAATTGGGGCCGGAGTCTGACCGTTGAAGGTTATCCGGTTGCTCCCGTCGGACAGGCGCCTTCAGTCCAGCACACTGTCGTTACTCCCGGTTACTTCCGCACGATGGGTATAACCCTGCTGACCGGCCGCGACTTCAACGACGCCGATACGAAAGACTCGCAGAACGTCACGATTATTGACGAACGACTGGCGCGCCAGTATTGGCCCAACCAGAGTCCACTCGGAAAGCGTGTGCGTTTTGGACCACCGGAAGACAACGAACCATGGTTTACGATTGTCGGCGTCGTGAGTGCCGTCAGGCATCAGCGCATGCAGGAAGAAACGAGGCCGAGCGTCTATCTGCCGCACCAGAAGATTCCCGTCGGCGGCCTGACCTTGGTGGCGCGTACTTCTGTGAATCCACACGACTTCATCGGCGCTGTTCGACGTGAGGTGGCCCAACTCGATCCGGACTTGCCGGTGAGCGAAGTCGCCACGATGGAGGAAGTGGTGGCTGAATCGATCTGGCAGCCGCGTTTGTACGCGATGTTGTTTGCGGTCTTTGCTGGCGGGGCGTTGCTGCTGGCAGTGATCGGGATTTACGGTGTGATGGCTTTCCTGGTTCAGACGCGCACGCATGAGATCGGAGTGCGAATGGCTTTAGGCGCAACCGCGCGCGACGTGTTTCGGTTGATTGTGGGACGTGGAATGAAGTTGACCGCGGTTGGCGTCATGATCGGCGTCGGCGGCGCGATCGCGTTGACGCGATTGATGCACAGCCTATTATTCAATACGAGCGCCACCGATCCGTTCACGTTCATTCTGATTTCGGTGCTCTTGTCGTTAGCCGCTTTCTTTGCGTGCTACATCCCGGCCCGCCGCGCCGCGAAGGTCGATCCTCTGGTAGCGCTACGCTACGAGTAGCCGAGAGTCTTGGATCTGTATTGAACCCTGTTGACGGGATCGTATAATGGCAGAGTATGAGTGCACTCTTCGATGAAGTAGAGAAACAAGCTCGTCTACTCACTGCGGCGGAAAGAGCGACATTGGCGCGCATCCTGATTGAAGGACTCGAGTCAGAGGTCGCGGACGATGTCGACCAATTGTGGGCAGCCGAGGCGCAACGTCGTTTTGAAGCCTACCGGAGAGGCGAATTAAAAGCTCACGATGGCGATGAGGTTATGACGCGAGCACGCAATCGACTTGGCGGTCGCGAGTAGGCACGTAGTCTGGTTAGCTTAATAACTCGCGTAGTTCCGCGTGGCCACCATACTCGGCCCAGCCGGCGGGGGTTGAGCCGACTTTGATGTCCTTTATGGAGGAGTCAGCGCCGTGGGCCAGGAGGAATAGGATCATTGAGCGATGGCCGTTGAGGGCAGCGTAGTGCAGGCCCGTGCCGGCGTAGTCGAAGCCACTCGGGATCGCGTTGATCTCGGCGCCTTTGTCCAGCAACAGTTTCGCAGCGTCGATGTGGCCGTGCATGCACGCGTAGACAAAAGCGTTATTCACAATACCCTGCCGATCCTGCGACCACGCGATGGTTTCGAGGTTTCCGAATGGCCAATCGATCTTGCCGGCTTCGGGTTTCAAACTTCCATCCGCATTGAAAAAGCTTTCGATCAAATCGGTACTACCGAGCCCCGCAGCGATGCGCAGATTTTGCACCTTCGCGCCACGCTCAAGTAACAACGCAATCACATCCTGGCTATTCCAGTAGAGTGCTTCTTCAAGCGGTGACCAACCACCAGAGCCGTCAATTGCCGCGCCGCGCTCAAGCAACAATTCAGCGCAAGCGCGATTGTTCATGCTGCCGGCAGCGATGAGCGGTTCATTCATCTCCGCACCTGCATCAATCAATACTTTCGCCATTTCGACGTTGTTGGGTTTGTCTTTGCCATCCAACACCACGCACTGAAGCAACGTCGGATGACTTCGCGACGATCGCGACGTGGCGAGCGAAGGATCCGCCGCCACCAATGATTTGAACTGCTCCAGGTCGCCGGTTTTGATTGCCGCTATCGCCGGATGAAATCTTGCGTCCATAACTGAGCACATTCTTCCACAGATCACCGGACGTGTATAATCGCGTTATATGGAACTCAAAGATCCTTTCGCCACGTCGGGACTTCCCCACCTCGATGAAGAACAGGTCTCGCGGCCGGCGAAATCCATCGAGCCAAAGTTTCTGATCCTCGTGGTCGACGATTCGGCCGACAACGTAGCGATGATCAGCCTCGCTTTACAGGGACAGGGTTACAGAGTGGTGACCGCCAACAATGGTGAAGACGCGGTGACGGTCGCTACGCAAACGCTCCCAAACCTAATCTTGATGGATATCAACTTACCGACACTTGATGGGTTAGGCGCAACTCGCCGGATTCTCGACAACGACGCCTTGCGCGACGTTCCTATCGTTGCCATCACCGCATTCGGAACCGAAGGTTTCCAGCGCGCCGCCTACGACGCCGGCGTGTCAGGCTATCTAACCAAACCGATCGATCTCGATCGCATGCTTCAACTCATCGCGCGGCTACTCTCGCCCACAGGCTCCGGCAACTTAACCGATCGGACTAATTCTTGAGCTCTACCAACTCGAGCCGGATCGTCGTATCGCCAGTGTTCTCGGCCCAATGCTGCGTTATTGGGTCGCGGTAGATGACGTCGCCCGTCTTGAACTCACCGTCACTAACGGTGCCGTCCTGGGCGTGATTGCGAAACTTGCCGCCCGCGATCACATAAATCACGTACGCCGGATGCGAATGCGGCTTCTCCTTATCACCCGGTTTGAGCGTGGCCTCGAGCACGCGCACGCGCGGGTTTTCGAGCTTGAGCGCGATCGTCTTTGAGTTTACCGTGAGCGGGTCTTGTTCGCGTGTTACACTCGCGTCGCCACGCACCAATCCGGTTACGACGAGAACAAACAGCAAGACGTGAATTCGTTTCATCTTCAGCTCCTTCGTTATGATAACCACACGTAGAGAGTTCCTTACGCTTGCCACAGGATTTATGGTTTCGCAAACCCTTTTAAGTCGCAACGCTTTCGGTCAGGGAAATAAACCCACGCGCATCGTGCTGCTGGGCACGAAAGGTGGACCACGCGTCGGTGAAGCAGGTCGCAGCAACCCCGCGACCCTGCTCCTGATCAACGACGTTCCTTACCTGATCGACTGCGGTTACGGCGTGACGAAGCAATTGATAACTGCCGGCGTTGCACTCAACCGTCTGCGCTACATCTTTATCACGCATCACCACTCCGATCACAATCTCGAGTTTGGACCATTGATCTATAACACATGGATCACCGGCTTGCCCGCGCAGATCGACGCGTATGGTCCACCGGGTCTCACGAAGATGGCCGAGCAGTTCTTCGACTACCAGAAATTCGATATCGACGTTCGTATCGTCGACGAAGGACGCACCGATCCACGCAAGCTGGTCACGACTCACGAGATTAGCAAGCCCGGCGTGTTTTTAACGAATGCGGACGTGAAGGTCAGCATGTGTGTGGTGCGTCATCCGCCGATCAAAGAAGCTTATGCTTATCGTTTCGACGCGAAGGATCGCTCGGTGGTGATCTCGGGCGACACGGCTTACGCACCCGAGCTCGCGGAGTTTGCGAAAGGCGCGGACGTGCTGGTGCATGAAGTGATGTATCTGCCGGGAATCGAAGCGTTGCTCAAGCGTTTGCCGAATGCGAAACGATTGCGCGAGCACCTGATGGCCGCACACACGCTGCCGGAAGACGTCGGCAAGATCGCTGCGCAGGCTGGGGTTAAGACGCTTGTGTTAACGCATTTCGTTCCGGGTGACGATGCGTCGATCACTGACGAACAGTGGGCCGCGGACGTTCGCAAACACTTTAAAGGACAGATCGTGGTTGGGCGCGATCTGATGGAATTGTAGGGGCGGCACTCCGTGGCCGCCCCAATCGCGCGCATCACGAACGAATGGGGCGGCCACAGAGGGCTGCCCCTACAAAGATTCAAGCACGGCGCAAAAGATCAAGACGTGGGTTTCTTGATGGCGTAGCGCTTGAGGATCAACTTTACGTAGTTGCGTGTTTCTTCGTACGGCGGAATGGTGTTGCCGAACTTCATCACCGCGCCTTCGCCGGCGTTGTAACCTGCCAGCGCCAGGTCCACGCGTCCGTTGAACATCTTCAGGAGATCTTTCAGATAACGCGTGCCGCCCATGATGCTCTGCGCCACATCGTACGGATTTGTTACTCCGTAACGCGCCGCAGTGCCCGGCATGAGTTGCATCAAGCCCATGGCTCCTTTAGGACTGGTGGCGCCCGATATAAACCCGGATTCCTGCGACATCGTGCAATAAATTAGAAAAGGATCGACGCCATACTGCTTGCCGTAGTAACGGATGAGATTGTCGATTCGGGCGTTTCCTGTGGACCAAACGGCAGCAGCTGAAGCAGCGGGGTCCGATAAAATCGCGATCTCCGGAGCAGGCTGATTCGCGGCCGCGATCTCTTTGGTGACCTGCTCGACTTTTGCGCGTGCGTCAGCGAGTGCTTTCTCGCCATTCTCAAACTCTACACGCGAGATGAGCCCGTCGTTGTAGAGCGATTTCGACTGTTCCTGCCGCTTCTCGAGCCGATCAACTTCCTTCTGATATAAAGAGGACAGGTCGGTAAGACTGGACTTGAGCTCAATCTTGACATCCTTCGTGGCAGGGGCCGTCTCCTGGGCGTTGGCCGGCACCGCTGCAAATAGCCCGATCACAACAAAGCCGGGCAAAAGCACGGCTTTCGAAAAACGCGCAAAAATCTTCCTCAAATCCAATCGTTAATTCCTCCAACAAGCTAGACACCTGAGACTTGAAGCCGGTTACGATGTCCCTGAACGAATTGAAGTTGCCGAATGTTCAGGTATTATCTCCGCGCCCATCAGCAATATTCGCCTCAGGAGGATCATCAATGTTTACCAAATCGCGGTCTCTCTCGCTGCTCATTGCGCTCGCTGTTATCTGGACTGCAGGGCTGAAGGCCAGAGCCCAGACGAAAACTCCATTAACTCACGAGTCGATGTGGGCGATGAAGCGCGTCGGCGCGCCGGTGCCCAGTCCTGACGGAAAGTGGGTTGTGTTTTCTCTCGTTGAACCCGCCTACGACGAAAAGGAACAGGTTTCGGATTTATGGATCGTTCCGAGCGACGGCAGCGCAAAACCGCGGCGACTGACCTTCAGCAAAGGCGGCGAAGGTGGCGTGGTCTGGAGTCCTGACAGCCGTCAGATCGCGTTTTCAGCGAGACGTGAGGGCGACGAGGCGAGCCAGATTTATGTGTTGGATGTGGCGGCCGGCGGCGAGGCGGTGCGAATCACTTCGCTCTCCACTGGCGCTCGTTCACCGCAATGGAGCCCGGATGGCAAGTCACTGCTGTTTACGAGCACCGTTTATCCGGGCGCCGCTGACGACGAGGCAAACAAACGCGCTGCTGCTGAACGCAAAGCCCAGAAGTATCGGGTACGTGTCTACGAGAAGTTTCCGGTTCGCAACTGGGACAAGTGGATTGAAGACACGCAGTCGCACCTGTTTGTTCAAGCAGCACAACCGGACGCCAAAGCGAAGGACTTACTCGCGGGAACCAAGCTCGTCAGTGAACGCGGTTTTGCCGGACGTGTTTCAGACTCCGGCGATGAGCTCGATGCAGTCTGGACGCCTGAAGGCGACGCCATCATCTTCGTCGCTTCCACCAACAGAGATACGGCTGCCTACGCCGAAACGAACACGTCGCTATTCAAGATCTCCACTAACGGCGGTGAACCAACGCGTCTGACAACCGGTAGCAATAACTTCAGCCGTCCGACATTTCGTCCGGATGGAAAGGCGCTTTACGCCGGTCTTGAGGTAAACGGTGACGGCAAAACTTATCATCTCGATCGACTCGCAAAGTTCGCTTGGCCCAACCTCGGCCAGCCTGAAATCCTCACTGCAAAGTTTGATCGCTCGGTCGGCAGCTTCGCGCTGACGCCTAACAGCAAATCGATCTACCTGACGGCCGAAGAAGCAGGAAACGAGAAGCTCTTCGTCATGCCTGCTGACGGCGGTGAAGTTAATCTCGCAATGGACATGACGCGCGGCGTCTACACGAATCTGCGCATTCCCTCGAAAGCGTCGTCAACAATTCTCATCGCGAACTGGGAGAGCGCAATTAATCCACCGGAAGTTTTCCGACTCGATCTCGAAAGCAAAACTCAACATCCGCTCACCTCTTTCAACGCGGAGCAAGTGGCAAAGATCGATTGGCTACCGCTGCGCCACTTCTGGTTCACGAGCAAAGCTGGCAAACGCATTCACAACATGATCGCGCTGCCGCCAAATTTCGACGAGCACAAGAAGTACCCGCTGTTCGTCGTGATTCACGGTGGGCCAGCCAGCATGTGGCGCGATAACTGGGGGCTGCGTTGGAACTACTTCATGTTGTCGCGACCCGGATACGTGGTGTTGCTGACGAACTATTCCGGCTCGACGGGCTTTGGCGAAGCTTTTGCGCAAAGCATCCAGGGCGATCCTTTCAAAGGACCGGGCAACGAGATCAACGAAGCTACAGACGAAGCAATTCGACTTTATTCGTTTGTCGATGGCACACGCCAGGCGGCTGCGGGCGCGAGTTACGGCGGCCATCTTGTAAATTGGATGCAGGCGACAACGACGCGCTACAAAGCGCTGATCAGTCACGCCGGACTGATTAATCTCGAGTCGCAATGGGGCACGAGCGACACGATTTATTCGCGTGAAGTCAACAACGGCGGACCGGTGTGGGAACAAGGTCCAATCTGGCGCGAGCAGAATCCGATCAGGTACGCAAAAAACTTCCGCACGCCGATTCTGGTTTCCGTTGGCGAGAACGATTTTCGCGTGCCGTTAAATCAAACGCTCGAGAATTGGAGTGTGCTGCAACGCATGCGCGTCCCGAGCCGCCTGCTCGTCTGGCCCGAGGAAAATCACTGGATACTGAAAGGCGAGGACAGTCGCTACTGGTATCAGGAAGTCTACGCGTGGCTCAAGAAATACCTAGACGAACCGAACGGCGTAACCACCGATACGCGCCAGGCGCAATAACTGGCGGCGCAACCTCGAGATGTCCCAAGCGCAACTGTAGGGGCGGCACTCCGTGGCCGCCCCTACAATTGTTTCAACCGATCACAACTACTTCGCAGTGAGTTTAGGCACCGAGAAGTTGCCACCCGACAAGACGATCGGATTGAACGTCAGATCAGCCACGATGTTGCCACCGGGATCCGTAACCCGCAGTCCAAACTGATCGTTAAATCCGGGCTCGCCGTTATCGATGATTCGCGCGATGAAGCCGTAATTCCCGATACCATTCACAACGGCCTTTCCGGTCGGTACCGCCTCATTGCCGACAATCGCCATTGAGGTGATCGCGTTACTCTTCACTACGACGTCGCCAGTCAGACGGTGTTCAATGTAAGGCAGTGACCCTTGAGCGTGGCCGCTCTTCAGGTACTTGATATTGACACCGATAGTGGCCTTGAAACCGTTATGAATGATGTGGCCGCCGCCGGCCACGAACCCGAGCGAAGGATCGTAGACTGCCAGCACGATGCTGCCTGAACCCTGATAGAAGTTACCGTTGATTGTCAGTGTCACATCGTAGACATTCACCGGAACGTTATTCAGCGTCACGCAGGCAGTTCGCGTTGCGCCCACACCGCCGCCGCTGAAACTCGCGGCGCCGGAGGCGACAGGCGATCCACTTCCGATGGGAACGACATTGACAGTCACGCTCGTGATCTTGGACGTGTCTCCCGGACTGCCGTCACTTACTTCATCCATGTTGAAGCAGAGTGTGATTGGACCAGCAGTTCCTCCGGGTGCATTCACCTTAACTGCAAGCGGATTCGCGGCTGCCGTAGTAACATCAGCATCTTCCTTCGACACCGTCAGCGTGCCGGTGTTGCTGCTACCCAGGAACGCACTGTTGGTGCTGGTGAACACTGCCGTGATGGTGTGCGTGCCAGCGCCCACGTCGACCGTGTAGCTTGTTGTCGCCACACCACTCGAATTGACCGCCACAGGCGAACCGACCGAATTTCCATCGACCGAGAACTGCACGTTGCCGGAGATGGTCTGATCCAGATACGTCGACGGACTGACAGTCGCCTTCAACGTAGTCGCATCGCTGTAGACACCCGAAGCAGCAGCAACGGTGACTGTCGTCGCCGTCGGATCCTGCGCGGAGAGAATCTGATCGTGTCCGCCAAGAGCGTTGTGATGATGCAGCAACAGGATTCCCTGTGAACCATTGGCAAGGAAATTCGCCTTGTTGTAGTTCACCGGAATGCTGCCGCCGTTGAGGTCGAGATAAAGCGGCACGCCGGAGACTCCACCGGTCAAATCGAAACCCGGATTGGCCGCATCGTACGTGTGCGTCGGGAATGTATCAATTACCCCGCCGAAGCCCCGACTCGTGGTCACGATGCGATAGTTGAACTTCGCATTTGCAGTCGTCAGACCGAGCGCCGAAGCATTGACCGGAATGATCATCATGTTGGTGTTGTAAGGAACCGTGTCGAGATTACTCGGCGCGACGTTGTTGAGGAAACTATCCAACGTAAACGAGGCAGTAAATGGCGCGGGTCGTCGGGCGGTGACGAACACGTCAAACAGGTTTCCGGACGCATCCGAAAAGGCTGTGTTGATGATCTGAAAATCGTCAGTGCCGTTGCGGTCGCGATCGATGAAGATGTTGAACTGAACGTCGGTTGGAGTGGACCACGGCCCGTGCGTCGCGACCGCGAAGTAAATCTTCGTAGTGGCTGTTATGGAGTTTGTGGCCTTGAAGTCACTCGTCACACCAACAGCCTTCAGGTCGGCGTTACTTGCCGGACTGGTGGCCGGAATGATGGCGGGACTGGTTCCCTGCAACTCGAACGCGCTTACAAGTGTTCATGATCAGTGCCTTCAACTCAGCCACGGACCAGTCCGGATGCAACTGGCGCAAGAGCGCCATCGAACCCGCAATGTGTGGCGTTGCCATTGAAGTGCCGCTCATCGTAGCCGGCTGATTGCCGGTGCCCATGCCAGTCGAGATGATAGTGGTGCCGGGCGCGGAGATGTCAGGCTTGGCGCCCGCATCGACGCGACGCGAGCCGCGCGAGGTGCTGCCGCTAACGGTGTCGGCGAGAGTAGTGATCCTGAGCGTTGCGTTTACGCCTCCGGCGAGCTGCGCTTTGATCGCGTTGCCGTCGGCTAGCGTGATCGAGAGCGACATGATCGTGATCGTCGGATCGAGGCCGCCCATCGAGATCGGCGTGATCGTCGCAAACAACGTCGCCGGCACGGTAGCTCCAGCATCCTGCGCGTTCTTCACGCCGAAGGCGTTCGCTAATTTGAGCCCAGGGTTGGAAGCGCAGCGACAACCCTGGGATCATTTTTCTATCCACACAATCAACCCTGAAAGGGTTCGGCAATTGGCGAACCCTTTTCAGGGTTGAAGGGATTTCCTTTTGATCCATTTCCCAGGGTTGTAGCTGCTCCAACCCTGGGCTGAAATAGCGAACGCCTTCGGCGTTATGCGGGCATCACTTGGTTATCAGGAGTGGGGAGTTGACGTTGTAGTTGAAGAGCAGCGCCTCGTTGCCGTTCATCTTAAAAACAAATTGTTCCGTTCCTTTGCCTTCGCTGAAATCAATATCGTATGCCAATGTCACAAAGGTTCCCGTTGGCGTAGCGTTCACGTGCCAGCCCTGCGGCGTTGCGTTCTTCACGGTGCCGAGCTTGGCGTGCACTGCCCCAAACAGGCCAACAATGTCCGCTTCGGTTGCACTTTCCTGAAAGAGCTTGTCCGACTGGACATAAATCTCATGATATTGCTCGGCATTCAGTTGTTGATGAAACTTGGCAACCGCCTTCTCGGCGTTCTCTTTGTGTTTCGTGAACGCGCACGCGCCGGCAGTTAGCGACAAAACACAAACCAGAATCAGGCTCGTCAATTGTTTAGTTGTCATCCTCAAGCTACTCCTCCGGGCTTCAGTTCAACGACGGCCCGCGATTATACCCATCTTTCCAGGCCACAGAGTAATTCCAGCCTCGCTTGTAGCCACAATTGGTCTTACCGCAGGTTCAGGGTTAATCTGATTGGTCAATAAATTGTCTTGACAGTGAACAATCTGCTGAGGCAAAATACGCGGCCTGCAAACGATAACGAGCGACAACGTCGACACCTCCGTTGATCACTGGTCATACCAATCGATCGGAATCGGGCCGACGAGCGTGCGGTTCAGCCGTCGCCGGATGGAGTACAAACTATGATCACAGCGCACCTGAACGGACGAGTTTTCTGGGCCGGTTTGCTCCTGATTCTGGCCGCTTTCACCGCAACCGCCCAGGAGTTTAGAGGATCACTCGCCGGCAAGATCGTCGATCCAAACGGCGCCGTAGTTCCCGGCAGCAAAGTCGAAATCAAAAACATCGAAACCGGAATCGTCTCGAGCGCCACTACCGGCGAAGAGGGAACGTACAGCTTTTCCCTGCTGCCTCCTGGCAAGTATCAACTGACGGTCACCAAAGAAAACTTCAACACCGCCGTTCGAGATGGTATCGAGGTGCGCGTCGCTGACAGGCTCACGCTCGACGTGCAATTGGAAATTGGTGTGACCGCGATGGTCACTACCGTTGCTTCGGGGCTCACGCTCGATACCGGCACCGTCAACACAGGCACGGTCGTCACCGGTAAACAGATCAGTGAGCTGCCACTCACCGAAGGAACAGCATATCAACTGGCAACACTCGCACCGGGCATCGCTTATACAGGAAACCCACTCTTCACCGGACCGACGTCGAACGGCAATCTCGCGGCTTTCCGTTCCAACGGCGCCACGGGTGCAAACCAGATCACGCTCGACGGCTCACCTAATTATGGGTTTGATGGCAGCGTTGGTTTCTCTCCACCGTCCGACGCAGTGCAGGAATTCAAGGTGCAAACAAACACCTTCGACGCGCAGCAAGGTTACTCAGCCGGTGCGACGGTGAACGTCGCCGTGAAGAGCGGCACCAACAACTTGCACGGATCGGGTTGGTATTTCAATCGCGATCGCAGTCGCACAGCCAACAACTTCTTCGGCAACAGCAGCAATCAGGCGCGGCCCATCAGGACCTATCACCGCTTTGGTGGCGTCTTCAATGGTCCAATCTCGCTGCCCAGGATTTACAATGGACGCGATCGCACGTTCTTTCTCGTCTCGTACGAACGTCTCAAAGACAACGTCGCGGAACCGCAGATCTTCACCGTGCCGACCGAAGCGATGCGACGCGGCGACTTCTCGGCGCTGATCGTGAATCGCAACAACATCGCCTCTTCCGCGAACACGGTGATCTTCAATCCGTTTTCAGGCGTGCAAAGCGGCAGCAACGTCGTGCGCAGCTCATTTAACTGCCCGAACTCAGGTGCGTTGCCGGCCAACTCGCAGTGCAACATCATTCCCTCAAACTTCATCAATCCCGTTGCCGCAAACCTGATCAGGTATTATCCACTGCCTAACATCGCGGGCGTCGGCAACGGTACCCAGAACAACTTCTTCTCGAATCAACTGCGGCATCAGAATTATCGCGCGTGGTTGACACGCATTGATCATCGCATCAGTGAGAGCCAATCGATCTTCGGCAAGTACTACCACAGCTTCAATCCTGAAGATCGACAGGACTGGGCCGGCGTTGTCAACGACTTTCCGATCACGCGCGGTTTTGAGTTTCGCACCAACGACGGCGGCAATATCGATTACACGAACATGATCAACTCGAAGTTCGTCTTCGATATTCGCGTCAGTATCAACCGCTTCGTCCAGGAACGCCGGCCGGCCGAACTCCTCGATCCGGCGACGCTTGGTTTTGGAGCCGCTTCACTGGCAGCAATGCGCGGCTATCACTATCTGCCACGCATCATGATCAGAAACCTCGACGCCACGAGGCCGATTAGATCGACACTCGGCGCGACGCGCTCGGATTGGAACGAAGGTCGAATTCGACCGTTCAACATGGGCTCGATCCAACCAACGCTGACGCAGGTCGTTGACAACCACACATTGAAGTATGGCTACGATTTTCGCGTGCTGCGTGAGAACTTCAGCACCGACGGTTACAAGGGCGGGCAGTTCTTTTTTGACGGCACGTTCACAGCGCCCGCTTCGAATTCGTCGAGCACACTGCGCAACGCGTTTGGTCGCGACCTCGCTGCCTTTCTGCTCGGCATCCCCACGACTGGCTCCGGTAGCAACGCCAGCCAGATCGACAATTCAATCAACTACTCGGTGCAATCGATCTACCACGGCATCTTCTTCCATGATGACTGGCGCGTCACTCGAAACCTCACGCTCAATCTCGGTCTGCGTTATGACCTCGAACGGGGTTTGACCGAGCGCTACAATCGCATCCTGCGCGACTTCGATCTCGGCACGCCCAGCCCGATTGAACCGCAGGTGCGCGCTGCATACACCACCGCGTTCAATGCGAACCCGGCAAACTTTGTCGTGACGCCTGCTGACTTCCACGTGCTAGGTGGCTATACGTTTGCCAACGAAGACAATCGCAATGTCTGGGAAGCGGATCGCAGTAACTTCCAACCGCGCTTCGGTCTCTCGTACCAGTTGAACGAGAAAACAGTGCTGCGCGCAGGCTTTGGAATGTTCATGGCGCCCTTCCAGATCGAAACACCGCAACAGATTGGCTTCGCGGGCACTACGCCGTTCGTGCCGTCGAACAACAACGGTCTGACGTTTGTCGCGACGCTCACGAATCCGTTTCCAAATGGGTTGAGTGGTCTGCAACCTTCGTTCGGATCGAGTCTCGGTTTGTTGACGGGAATCGGCGCGGATGTCGCGAGCGATTCGGCGCCGATCATCGGACTGCTGCGAAAGAACTCGAAGTTTGCGCGCTTCGTGTTTGGTATTCAACGCGAGTTGCCGGGACGGATCGTAGTTGAAGCGAACTTCATTCGCGCGACCGGTTACAATCTTCCGGTCAGCAGAAATCTGAATTTCGTGCCGCGCCAGTTCCTCGGCACCGATCCAACGACCGATACAGCGGCAAACACGTTCCTCTCGGCAACGATTCCGAACCCTTTCCGCAATCTCGTGCCGGGCGGCAGTCCTTTCAATACTGCAAGCACAATCACGCGCGCTCAATCGTTGGTCCAGTTTCCGCAGTTCACCAATCTCTTTATTCAGGAATACAACGGGTCCAACCGTTACAATTCACTCCAGGTGCAGATCGACAAGCGTTTCGCTAAAGACGTTTCGTTCACAGTGACCTACACCTATTCGAACCTGCGCGAGAAGCAGGATTATCTGAATCCCAGCGACACGGTGCTCGAAGATCGTATTTCGCCATTCGATCGGCCGCACCGTTTTACGTTCGCGGGTGTTTACGAATTGCCGATTGGCCGCGGGCGTTTGGTGGGCAACAACATGAATCGCGTGCTCGATTTGTTCATTGGTGGCTGGCAGATCAACGGGACCTACGAGTGGCAGAGCGGTGAGCCGTTCCTGCTTAGCGGAAACAATTTGTACTTCCCTGGTGACTTGTCGACGATCAAGAGCCGGCTCGGTAACGGAGATGGGCAGGGTGGGAAGTTTGGCATCGATCGATCAGCGATTGACGCACCGGGTCTCGTGACGCTGACGTCATCCAGTCTGCGTAATGTGCCGACGACGCTCGACAGTTTGCGCAATCAGCCGTACTCGGTTGCGAATCTGTCGTTGACGAAGAACTTCCGAATGGGCGAGACGCGCCGGCTTCAGCTTCGTGCGGAGGCGCTGAATGCGTTCAACCATCCGTACTTCGGAGCTGGCATGGGTTTGAATCCCGGCACTGCGACGGCGCCAAACGCGGCATTCGGCCTCGTGACCACGCAGCGCAACAACCCGCGTGACATTCAGTTCGGGGCCAAATTTGTTTTCTAGGAAAGTAGCCACAAAGAGGCACAAAAGTCACAAAATGTTATTTACCAGATGGTCGTTAACACCTTTGTGCCTTTTGTGCCTTTTTGTGGCTGATGTACGCGCCGACGTTGTTGTAGCCGCGGATGGGTCGGGCGATTTCAAGACGGTCCAACAGGCGTTGGACCACGTACCGGAAAATAAACCAGTCGTGATTCGGATCAAACCCGGAGTCTATCGGGAGCAGATACGCGTCAGCGCCGGCAAGAATCACATCACGTTTCGCGGCGACGATCCGCTCAAGACCATCCTAACTTTTCGCATCAGCGCGCAGCAGGCCGGCAATACGCGTCTCGCGTTCAGCACGCTCATCAACGCCGATGACTTTCGCGCAGAGAATCTGACGTTTGAAAATTCGTTTGGCACTGGTTCGCAGGCTGTCGCGCTGTTTGTGGACGCGGATCGCGCTTCGTTTCAGAATTGTCGTTTCCTCGGTTGGCAGGACACGTTATTTGTTAACGGCAGCCGTCACTTTTTCAAAGACTGCTACATCGAGGGACACGTCGATTTCATCTTCGGCACGGCGTCGGCCGTCTTTGAAAACTGCACTATTCACAGCAAGGGAGCGGGCTACGTAACCGCGCATTACCGCACGAGCAATGAAGAGGACACGGGGTTTGTGTTCTATCGTTGTCGCTTGACTGGGGAAAATACAGGCGGCGGCGTGTATCTCGGGCGGCCGTGGCGTCCGTACGCGCGCGTGGTTTTTATCGAGTGTTGGTTGGGGGCGCATATCAAGCCGGAAGGTTGGGACAACTGGCGAGATCCGGCGCGAGAAAAGACTGCGTGGTTTGCAGAGTATAAGTCGACTGGTCCCGGCGCGAATCCAAATGCGCGGGTTGCGTGGTCGAGACAGTTGACGGCTGCCGAAGCCGTGCAGTTTTCGCGGGCGGAGTTTTTCAGCCGCGCTGTTCGCGGGCTTTCCGGAAAAGCGAATGAAGCTGTCGGCACAATCGCGTGGGCCGATGCGCAGAACAAACCCGCCGAGTGGTACGCAAGCGCAGAGGCGTTACGCATTGCAGACAACGTTCTACTTTATCAACGCGACTCGGGTGGCTGGCCCAAGAACATCGACATGGGTAAGCCGCTCAATGAAGCCGATCGCGCTGCCCTGCTCCGTCGGAAGAAAGATACGGATTCAACGATCGATAATGGCGCGACGTACACGCAGTTGTCGTTTCTGGCGCGCGTATATAGCGCGCAGCGTCAGGAACGATATCGCGAATCCTTCTTGAAAGGTTTGGACTATTTATTTAAAGCGCAGTACGCGAACGGTGGCTGGCCGCAGTTCTATCCGGATTTAAGTGGTTATTACAAGCACATTACTTTCAACGACGACGCGATGATCGGCGTGATGAAGCTGTTGCGTGACGTCGCGGCGAGCAAGCCGGCGTATGCGTTTGTCGATGACGTGCGCCGCGCGAGTGCTGCGCGAGCGGTTGAAAAAGGAATTGAGTGCATACTGAAGACGCAGGTGATCGTGAACGGGAAGCGTACCGTCTGGTGTGCGCAACACGATGAAGTCACACTCGCGCCGGCGCCGGCACGGAAGTATGAAGTGATCTCGTTGAGTGGTGGTGAGAGCGTAGGGATTGTGCGGTTTTTGATGTCGATCAAGAATCCATCGCCGGCGGTGGTTGAGGCGATTAAGGCGGCGGTAACGTGGTTTGAGCAGACGCAGTTGCGAGGCATTAAGTGGGTGCAGAAGCCTGACGCGTCGCAGCCGAACGGGTTTGATCGGGTAGTGGTCAAAGAAGCGGAGGCTGGTCCGATCTGGGCGCGCTTCTATGAACTTGAGACTAATCGACCGATCTTTGTCGGGCGTGATGGAGTGGTCAAATACGACGTGGCCCAGATCGAACACGAGCGACGCACGGGTTACAACTGGTACGTCGATGAGCCCGCGAAGCTGTTGCAGAAAGATTATCCTGAGTGGCGCAAGAAGATTGAAAACTAGTTTCACGCAAATGACAACCCGTCGCGAATTCATTAAAGACCTGGTGCTGAGTACAGCAGTCGTGAGTCTTTCCCCGCGTCTGCTCCTCGCCGCTGACGATCCGTGGCAAACGGTGATGCCTTCGATTCTCAAGCGCATCAAACCGCCACATTTCCCAGACCGCACGTTCCGTCTCAAAGCCAAAGCTGACGGCCGCACCGACTCCACCACCGCCTTCCGCGACGCCATCAATCAATGTTCTGCATCCGGCGGCGGCAAAGTCGTCGTCCCAGCCGGCACGTATCTAACTGGTCCAATTCACCTCCGAAACAACGTCAACCTCGAAGTCTCGGAAGGCGCCACCATCAAGTTCAGCCAAAAGCCGAAAGATTATTTGCCCGTCGTCTTTTCGCGTTGGGAAGGTGTCGAGCTCTTTAACTACTCACCTTTCATTTACGCCTTCGGTCAGCGCAACATCGCCATCACCGGCAAAGGCACACTCGATGGCCAGAGCGACAACGACAATTGGTGGCCGTGGAAAAACCAGGCGCGTTCCGATCGCAACGCGTTGTTCGAGATGGCTGAAAAAGGCATTCCAGTCGATGACCGTGTCTTCGGCGATGGTCATTACCTGCGCCCGCAGTTCATCCAGACCTACCGCTGCCAGGACGTCCTCATCGACGGCGTCACTATTCGCAACTCGCCGATGTGGGAGATTCATCCGGTACTCTGTCGCAACGTGATCGTGCAGAATCTGAGCATCAATAGTCATGGTCCAAACAATGACGGCTGCGATCCCGAGTCGTGCACCGACGTGCTGATTAAAGACTGTAACTTCGACACCGGCGACGACTGCATCGCCATCAAATCAGGACGCAACGCCGACGGCCGCCGTCTCAACGCGCCAACCGAGAACATCATCGTGCAAGGTTGCCGCATGAAAGACGGGCATGGCGGCATCACGGTCGGCAGCGAGATCTCCGGCGGCGTGAGGAATCTGTTTGCGGAAAACTGCAAACTCGACAGTCAGAACCTGGACCACGCGTTGCGCGTGAAGAACAACGCGATGCGCGGCGGGCTGCTGGAGCATCTACACTTCCGTAACCTGGAGGTGGGCCAGGTGGCGCACGCCGTGATCACGATCGATTTCAATTACGAAGAGGGTGCGAAGGGTTCGTTCGTTCCGGTGGTGCGCGACTACACAGTTGACGGGCTGCGCAGTGCGAAGAGCAAGCACGCGCTCGACGTGCAGGGTTTGCCGTCAGCGCCGGTTATCGATCTGCGACTGACGAACTGCACGTTTGATAACGTCAGCGAAGGAAATATCGTGAAGAATGTGAAGAATGCAACGCTGGATAATGTCAGAATCAATGGCAAGAATGTTGAAGCACTCGCTTAGTTTTTTCACACTGCTACTGTTGGTGTGTACCGCTACTGCGCAAACCAAACCGCTCTCGGAACAGGCCGCGCAGACCGCGATGACCGCGTTGTGGCACGAATCTGGCGGCTATCCTGCGAAGTGGACTTACGATCACGGTCTCGTACTCAAAGGCATCGAACAAGTCTGGCGCAACACACGCGACAAACAGTACCTCGATTTTATTCAGCGCCACATGGACCACTTCGTCACTGACGATGGCTCCATCCGCACCTATTCGCTCGACGATTATAACCTCGACAATATTCTTCCGGGCCGCAATCTGCTCTTCCTCTACAAAGTCACCGGCCAGGAGAAATACCGCAAGGCCGCCGCGACTTTGCGCGAACAACTGAAGACGCATCCACGCACCTCCGAATGCGGCTTTTGGCACAAGAAGATTTACCCGTCACAGATGTGGCTCGACGGCCTCTTCATGGGCGAACCGTTCTATGCCGAGTACGCCGCCGCTTTTCGCGAAGACACCGCATTCGACGACATCGCGAAACAGTTCATCCTCATGGAACGACACGCGCGCGACGAGAAGACCGGCCTTCTCTACCACGGCTGGGATGAGTCGCGGAAGCAGCGTTGGTCCAACCCTGAAACCGGACGTTCACCAAACTTCTGGGGCCGCGCGTTGGGCTGGTACGCGATGGCGCTCGTCGATACGCTCGATTACTTTCCACGCGAACATCCGCAACGCCCCGAGCTCGTCGCGATCCTGAATCGTCTCGCACGCGCTATCGCGAAATATCAGGACGCTCGCTCCGGGCTCTGGTATCAGGTGTTGGACAAAGGTGGCGAGAAAGGAAACTATCTCGAGTCGTCGGCTGCGTGCATGTTTGTCTATGCGTTGGCCAAAGGCGTGCGCAACGGTTATCTGCCGGCGTCGTACCGGCAGGTCGCGCAAAAAGGTTATCGTGGCATCCTGAAAGAGTTCGTTAAGACTGACGCGAATGGTCAGCTCAATCTCGACGGAACTGTCAGTGTCGCTGGGCTCGGCGGCAATCCTTATCGCGATGGCAGTTATGCGTATTATCTCAGCGAGAGAGTTGTGACCAACGATCCGAAAGGCGTCGGGGCACTCCTTTTCGCCGCAACCGAGATGGAGACTGACGCAAAGGGACCAAAAAAGAGTAAGCTATCAACGAGCACCCAATGAGCGAAGCGAACACGAACATCTTCAAGGCCATCGACACCGAGCGTCGCGGGACGACTTTCCAGGAAGTCGTGTCGCAACTTCGCGAGATGATTCATCGAGGCGAGTTACGTCCCGGCGATCGGCTGCCGCCGGAGAGAGACCTGGCCAAGCGTCTCGGTGTCAGCCGTCCGACGTTGCGCGCGGGCATCAGTTCGCTTGCGGCGGTCGGTGTGTTGCAGCCGCGTCGCGGCGCAGGCACTTTCGTTGTCGAGGCTGAAGGCCCGCCGGCGCTTGATAGCAACGCACTGCGCTTGATGGCGTCATTGCAGCGGTTCACGCCCGCGGAGATGTTTGAAGCGCGAAGATCTTTGGAGATGGCGATTGCGGCGCTTGCAGCGGAACGTGCAACTGGCGAACAGATGGCGGAAATGTCGGAAGAGATCACGGGCATGTTTGCGTCACTGGATGAACCGGAACAGTTTCTGGTCCACGACATGCGTTTTCATCAAACAGTCGCGGCAGCCTCGGGCAACAGGATTCTCACTGCGTTGATGAACATGGTCGCGACCATCCTCTTTGAAGTCCGCAGCAAGACCGTGAAGCGCGCACGCGATCTGAAAGAATCGGCCGAGATGCATCGCGCGATCTACCGCGCCATTCGCGAACGTGATCCCGAAGCCGCACGCAACGCGATGCGCGATCACCTCATGCTCGCGCAGAAAGCTCAGGAGCAGGAAGAAGAGCTTGATTGAGGCCACAAAAAGGCGCAAAAGGCACAAAAATTTTAAAGCAACTTTCTTTGTTTTCTTTTGTGCATTATGTGCCTTTTTGTGGCCCGATTCTGTTTGGGCATTCCAGGGTGATACTTACACAAATCCCATTATTGCGGCTGACTACTCCGATCCGGATGTGATCCGGGTGGGTGATGATTTCTATCTCACCGCTTCGAGTTTCAATTGTGTTCCCGGACTGCCGATTCTTCACTCCAGAGATCTCGTCAATTGGAAAATCATCGGCTATGCGTTGAAGAGCCTGCCGCCGGCGGACGTATTCGCGCGACCGCAACATGGCAACGGCGTCTGGGCGCCCGCGATCCGTTTTCACAATAACTACTTTTACATCTTCTACGGCGATCCGGACTTTGGCATCTACATGGTCAAGGCGCGCAATCCCGCTGGTCCATGGTCCGCGCCGCTGTTGATCAAGTCTGCGAAAGGATGGATCGATCCGTGCCCGTTCTGGGACGACGATGGCAACGCTTATCTGGTCCATGCCTGGGCCAACAGTCGTTCCGGAATAAAGAGCATCCTCACCATTAACCGCATGAGTCCTGACGGCACGAAGCTGCTCGACGAAGGCACGATGGTCTTCGATGGTCGCATTCACCATCCCACGATCGAAGGTCCAAAACTCTACAAGCGAAACGGCTATTACTACATCTTCGCGCCGGCAGGTGGTGTCACATCCGGATGGCAGACCGCTTTGCGCGCGCGCAGTATTTATGGTCCATATGAAGACCGAATAGTCATGGATCGCGGGCGAACTGAGATTAACGGCCCGCATCAAGGCGGGTGGGTTGAACTCAAGTCAGGCGAATCGTGGTTTGTACATTTTCAGGACCGAGGCGCGTTTGGACGCATCGTTCACTTGCAGCCGGTCGTGTGGCGTGATGATTGGCCGGTGATCGGTGTTGATCCCGATGGCGATGGCAAAGGCGAACCAGTTGTGAGTTATCGCAAACCGAATGTCGGACGTGAATATCCGTCGCAATCGCCGGCGACCAGCGATGAGTTTAGCAACGCGAAACTGGGCTTGCAGTGGCAATGGCACGCGAACCCACTTGAGGAATGGTCGTCGTTTTCGAAGCGTGGCTGGCTCAGATTGGCTGCGATGCCGCGACCCGCAACTGGGCATGGCTTGTGGGCCGTTCCCAATCTACTGCTTCAGAAACTGCCCGCGCGTGAGTTAGGTGTCACAACCCTGGTTGATGCGTCGGGTCTTCAACAAGACGATCGCACCGGACTGTTGATGATGGGTCGCGACTACTCGTATCTCGCAGTTGTTAAGGGTGCGAACGGATTGCGAGTTGTTCGAGTTAACTGTTTCGATGCTCCAAAGAACTCGAACGAGAAAGAGCTCGGTGCGGTTGAATTAAAGTCAAAGCGCGTGTTTCTGCGTGTCGATGTTAACGAGAAGGCGGAATGCCGCTTCAGCTACAGCATCGATGGGAAGCGATTTCAGTCGCTGGGCGAAATGTTTATCGCCCAACCGGGGATGTGGATCGGAGCCAAAGTCGGATTGTTTTCGTTGGGATCCGGACGTGGCTATGCTGATTATGATTGGTTCCGTTTTGAGCCGCGGACTACTCGGCAGAACGCGGATGAGAGTGAATCAAGAAAGAGGTGACGATGCCGGCGACGATCCCCACAGCGGCGCCGATCATCATGTATTTGAAGAGAGCTTGACCCGTCACTCTCGATAACAATCCCGCGCACCAGCCAACGAATGATCCAAACACCAGGCCCACGAATCCAAAACCAATCAAGGCGCCCGGCGCGAAGGGAATGTCTTCAACGTCCTCCACCGGCCTGAGCTGCGGCGCGAGTAATTGAACTACAAGAAGCGCGATCAAGTAAGCCGAGCCCGCGATGAAGAAAACGATCGTGTAGTTCTGACCCGTGCTCTCGAGTATGTAACCGGTCGCGACAGCGAGCGTTGCGCCGCCGAGCGCTCCCGCCATTCCGCCCATGCCAACCACCGAGCCGACAGCTTGCCGCGGAAACATGTCGGACGTCGTCGTAAACAGATTACAGGACCAGCCTTGATGTGCCGCGGCTGCCAGCCCGATTAGACCAACTGCGACCCACAGGCTCTTCACATTCGCAGCGAGGACAATCGGCGTCACCGCCAGCGCGCAGACCAACATCGCTGTCTTACGTGCCCGATTGATGGTCCAACCTTGCTTGATGAAAGTCGATGAGAGCCAGCCGCCGCCGATACTGCCGATGTCGGCAATCAAATAGATCACGATCAAAGGTGGACCAATCGTGGTGAGGTCGAGTCCGTGCTTGTCGCGCAGGAAGTTTGGTATCCAATAAAGATAGAACCACCAGATCGGATCGGTCAGATACTTTGCGATTGCGAACGCGGACGTCTGACGATGCGGGATCAACTTTATCCACGGCACTCTGATCGCCGGCGGATCGGGCGGGTCGCTGTGAATGTGGTCCAACTCCGCTCTTGTTACTTTCGGATGCTCCTCGGGTCGCCTGTACGTCGGCAGCCAGAAAAGTAACCACACCACTCCGATTGCCCCTGTCAGTAGAAACGCCCAGCGCCAGCCGATGTGCGTCGCGATCCATGGCACAGTTAACGGCGCAACGATCGCACCGACGTTTGAGCCCGCGTTGAAGATACCGGTCGCAAATGCGCGTTCTTTTTTCGGAAACCACTCGGCGACGGTCTTGATCGCTGCGGGAAAGTTTCCGGCTTCACCGATACCCAGACCCACGCGCGCCAAGCCAAATCCAAACGGCGTACGAGCGAGCGCGTGGCACATCGCTGCGAGACTCCACCAGACGATCGCCAATGCGTACCCGACGCGAGTACCGATGCGATCCATCAACCGCCCGGCGAGTAGCAGTCCAAACGCATACGCAGCGTTGAACGCCGCAACGATGTTTCCGTAATCGACCTCAGTCCAGCCGATCGCGACCTTCAGATCTTTCGACAGAATCCCGAGCACCTGCCGGTCGACGTAGTTGACGGTGGTCGCGAAAAACAGCAGGCCGCAAATCACCCAGCGATACCGGCCGACCCGCCTGGTTACAGTTTCGACAGCTATTTCAGCTTGGGCTGCAGTCATAGTTTCAGAAGGAAGCACCGCTAAAGGTTAGACCACTTTCAGAAAGTGCAGATATGTGTACCATCCGGCGTTTGTTACCGTCAAGAACAAAAAGCCACGCTCCGATTTGGAGTTAAGCCTGATTTTACGAGCCACCCGGCGAAGGAAAATGTTGCTTGTGAAGTTGCGGCCGGCATGTTAAAGTCGTGGCTCATTTGTGAATTGGTATTACCAGTTCAACTGGAGACCCATGTCAGCCCCAGTCAAACAGGATATTCGGCGTCGAGTGGTGAATGGAAACGTTTGGCTTTCCCACAGCGACACTGAGAGCGACTTTCTTGCCCGGCTTCCGGTCAATGACCTGACGTACGAAGTGCTCCCGTCAGAGGAGGCCGTTAGCCGGGCAATGCTCGATGAGATCGAAAGTGCGGCGGCAGCAAAAGACGGATCGATCGTGATGATCCTGCTCGGCGGTCGTGGTGCTCAGGCGCTACACCGGCTTCTCGGCGCAATGGCGAAAACAAGCGGGCACGACGAGCTGTTGAATCGTCTGCACGTGTTTACGCAGGATGCGCTCGCGCCTCTGCGACTCGACAACAGCCTGAGCTTCGTGCGTGATTTCGAGCGACTGCTTGGCGCAGACTTCTTTCGCAAGGTGCAGAGCTTTACGTGCATGCGGACAGACGCAGACGATCTCGAGAGTGAGTTGGCCGGCTATATCGAACGGCTCGAGTCGTTGGGCGGCATCGACCTCTTTTTCCTGGGCCTCGGACCTGAGGCGGGCGGCGCATCACATCTCGCGTACATCAAGCCTGGCTCCGGCGTGAGCTACCACGACGTCGCGGGATTGATTCCGATCTCGGAATCGATTCTCGAACATCACATCAAGAAGTTTAAGGCGGGCGGTACCGTCGTCACGGAAGCTGATGAAGCGGAGTGTCGTGCTGCGAAACACATTCTCACGCTTGGACCAGCAGCAATCCTCGGCGCGCGCCGAATCGTGCAATCGATTGTCGACGCGGACACGGCGCCTGCGAAGCGCGAGAGTTATCACCGGCTGTTAACGACCGCGATCGCGACCGACTCAGAGACGCGGCAAACACAATTGGACCAGAACCCGGGACTCTGGTTGCGAGTTCACCCCAACGTCCGCTCCCTGATCCTGCCTAACGTTCTGGAACACTGAATATGTCGAGGGTTCAATTACCACAGGCTGCGCTTCTGAGTGACTTCGCGATCGTTGTCGATCCGAAAGACAACGTTGCGGTTGTGAAGAAAGAGACGGCAGCCGGTTTGGAGTTGTTGCTCCCAAACAATACTTCGATGGAAATCCGTGGCGTGATTCCGCCGGGGCATCGCTTCGCCACGACAGACATTCGAGCCGGTGAGCTCGTGTTGCAGTTCGGACAGCCGATTGGAACTTCGCTCGGCATACAACAGGGCGAACAGATCACGCACGACAACATGTCTGATGAAGTGCCGATCGTTCGCATTCTTCCGGATAACCTGCACACACCGGCTCCGGATTACTTCGCTATCGAAGAACGCGCAACGTTCATGGGCTTTCGACGAGCGGATGGACGAGTCGGAACGCGCAACTACGTTCTGATCGTGCCGACAAGCATGTGCGCGAGTCACGAAGCGCAACAGATCTCGATCATTGCGGAGTTCACGATGCACAATCGTGACAAGTATCCGAACGTCGACGGTGTCGTGGCCATTCCACACAACAAAGGCTGCGGCTGCCAGGATGGATCGACCATCGACGTGATGTTGCGCACGCTCTCGAACTATGCCGATCATCCGAACGTCGGTGGCGTAGTTCTGATCGATCTTGGTTGCGAAAAGACCAACCTTGCGCAGGTTGAGAAATATCTTTTGAAGCGAGACAAGCCGTTCACGAAGCCGGTCGCAAAGATTGGCATTCAGGAAGTTGGTGGCACGCAGGCGGCGATTCAACGCGGACTGAAAGAAGTCGAGCAGATGTTGCCGCTGGTTAATGAGGCGCAACGTGAGACGTGTCCGGTGAGTGAGCTCGTGCTGGGAGTGAAGTGTGGCGGCTCGGATGGTTTCTCGGGTATTTCCGCGAACCCCTCGCTGGGACGCGCCGCGGATCTGCTGGTGCGTTCAGGCGGCACGGTTTTGATAACTGAAGTGCCCGAGTTTTGCGGCGCCGAACATCTGCTGGCCTGTCGCGCGAAAGATGTCGAGACCGGACGTGCTGTCTATCGCATGGTCGACTGGTACAAGGAGTACGCGTCGAAGTTTGGCGCTGTGCTCAACAACAATCCGAGTCCCGGCAACATCGCCGGCGGGCTCCTCAACATCACGATCAAGTCGTTGGGCGCGATCGCGAAGGCGGGCACAACGCGCGTCGAAGGGGTGATCGAATACGCAGCAACAGCGACTAATCGCGGCCTGAACCTGATGCAGGGACCGGGCTACGATCAGGAATCAACACCGGGACTCGTCGGTGCCGGCGCGACGGTAGTTGTCTTCACTACCGGACGCGGCACGACGATCGGCAACGCGATCACGCCAGTTATCAAACTCGCTTCAAACACGCCTGTGTTCGAACGCATGGCTAACGATCTCGATCTGTCTGCCGGCGGCGTAATAGACGGCACGGAGACGATCGGTGAAGTGGGCCAACGTGTCTTCGATCACGTCATCGCCGTCGCGAGCGGCGAGCAAGCCAAAGCCGAACTCCACAAACACCGCGAATTCCAATTCTGGGCCGAACAAACCGTCTCTCTGTAACACCAGTAAAAGCACAAAATTCTTTCTTCATTTTCTGTGTCTTACTGTGCCTTTTGGTGGCCTAAGTGCATAATGATGAAAACCGGAGGGACAAGACCATGAAAGTCCAATGGCTGAAAGACGCCGACGCAGCGCTCCGCGAAGCAAAAGCCAGGAAGGAACCTTTGCTGATCGACTTTAGTGCCGCCCCCGGTTGAGGTGGATGCGTTCGGCTGGAAGCCGAGTCATACAGCGATGATCAAACTGCTTCATTCATCAACAATAACTTCGTGCCTCTCGAGGCGCACATCAAGGAACACCCTGCTTATTTCCATCGTTTCGACACCGCGTGGACACCGGCCGTCGTCATACTCGATCCAAATGGTTTGGAGAGATATCGCATTGAAGGCTACTTGCCGAAGGATGAGTTTCGCGCCCAGTTGGAAATGGGTCTCGCCCGCATCGCTTTCATGAGTAAAGATTTCGCCACCGCAGAAGATAGATACACCGCGGTGGTGGAGCGTTATCCGAACTCCAAGGCAGCGCCAGAGGCTCTTTATTGGAAAGGCGTAAGCCACTACAAAGCGACCAACGATCACACGGTGCTCGGCGAACTTCCGGAGCAATTCAAGGAGAAATACCCCGACAGCATTTGGGCTCTAAAGACAAACGCGTGGGTTGAGTAGGTTGAGTGAAACGGAGCGCTCCTATGAAGGCTCAAATCAAGTTCGGTCGCATTTTCGGCGTCGAGATCGGGTTACATTACAGTTGGTTCATCATCGCGTTCCTGATCACGTTCTCGCTCGCGGGTGAGTTTCAACAGAACAATCCACACTGGAGCGATTCGTTGCGATGGGCACTCGCAATCGTGACGGCGGTGTTGTTCTTTGTTTCGATCGTCGTGCATGAGCTTTCGCACGCACTGGTGGCGAAGGCGCGCGGGTTGCCCGTGCGAGCGATCACGCTCTTCGCGCTCGGTGGTGTTGCACAAATCGAAAAAGAAGCGGCCGACGCGAAGACGGAATTCTGGATGGGGATCGTTGGTCCAATCACGAGCTTTGTCATCGGGCTGATTTGTCTCGGGATTACGTTCGCGCTGGGGTGGACTCCGCCCGCTTTCCCACAACAACCACTGCCCGCAGTTCTGATGTGGCTCGGTGTCATCAACATCGGCCTCGCGATCTTCAACATGATTCCAGGCTTTCCACTCGACGGCGGGCGCGTGTTGCGCGGGCTCCTGTGGTGGATCACTGGGAATGCGCGGCGCGCGACCAATATCGCGGCGCGCGTCGGTCAGATCATCGCCTTCCTCATGATCATTTATGGCGTGATGCAGTTCTTCGGCGGCGCGGGTATCAATGGTTTATGGCTCGCGTTCATTGGTTGGTTTCTGTTGAGCGCTTCGCGTGAGAGTTATGCGCAGATGGTGATCACGGAAGGATTGCGTGGACTGCGTGTCGCGGATGTGATGTCGGGCGAATACACGACGATCGATGCACATTTAAACTTGCAGACGTTTGCCGAGGAGCATCTGATGCGCAGCGGCCGCAGGTTTTTCGTCGTCACAGTGAACGATCGTCCGGAGGGAATCATCACGCCTCACGAGATCCACGAAGTGCCCCGCGCTCGCTGGCCGTACACGACAGTCGGAGACGTAATGCGCCCGCTGGATCGCACGCACTCGGTTGGACCAAACACGCCGGTGACGGAGGCGCTTGAAATGATGGCGAGCCAGGATCTGAATCAACTGCCGGTCGTGTCTGGAGGAACTCTTGCAGGTCTAATCTCTCGGTCGCACATACTTCAATTAATTCAAACGCGATCAGAACTACACTTATAGAAACCGCCGATGACACGGATTTACAGACGCGGATCGACGGGTTCACTTTCGAGAGCCAGCACTCCGAAGACACATTCATGAACGCGGCGCAACGGTTCTTTGCGCACGAAGCGCTCGAGGGCTTCGATGCCGAGTGCAAACTCACGTAAAGCTAGCGAACGTTTAGTCGATAAACCACGCGCTCGCAGTCGATCGAGATTCTCGGGCAGCGCGTATTCGGGACCATAGATGATGCGCAGGTATTCCCTGCCCCGGCACTTCACCGCAGGTTGGACCAGGCCACGCGAGCCGCGCGCGATGAAATCGAGCGGCTTGACGACCATTCCTTCGCCGCCACCCCTTGTCAACTCTTCCCACCACTTCACGCCTGCTTCCTGACTCGCCGGATCGGTCACGTCCACAGTGAGGTAAGACGTAGTCATCAACAAACCGGAACCGCAAAGTCGCTGCAACGTCTGCATGTGCCACAAGTGATCTCGATCCGTGTGTACTCTTCCTTCACTCGTAAGCAGGTGAAACGGCGCGAGTTTGAGATCGTCGAGCGAACGCACCGGCCAACAGTAGCGGCGATACGCGTCCACATATTTTCCTACCGCGCTCGCGCGTTCGCGATGACGAGCGAGTAGCGCATCGACGTCTGCAACGTTCGGCGTTGCACGTTCAAGAGCGTCGATAACTGCGGCAAGCGAAGCGCGTGCAGCTGCGCCAACTGCCGCATACTGCTGTCGTAACAGTTCCTGTGCTTTCGCCGACCACGGCATCAACTCGCAATCGAGACAGAACCAGTCAGTCTCAAACTCTTCCCAGAAGTTGACCGCGTCAATCGACTTCTGAATCGCGGCGATGAACTGTTCCTCCATCGCGAGGTCATCGAAAAACCGCCGGCCGGTGCGCGTGTAGCAAATGCCTGCAGCGTCTTCGCCAACACCAAACCGCCGTCGCGCCGCATCGCGATCGCGGCAAACAACGACCACCGCACGCGAGCCCATGTGCTTCTCTTCGCAAATCACTCGCGCGACACCTTGCTGGCGATAGTAAGCAAACGCTTCCGCGGGATGCTCGAGTAGACCAGGCTCGCGACTCGTTTCCGAAGGCGACATCGTCGGCGGCAAGTAGATCAGCCACTTCGGATCGGTCGCGAAACGGCTCATCACTTCGAGCGCCGCGATACTGTTTTCCTCGCGAATCGTGACGGTGCGGTGCAGACGAGTTGAGACGATGCGCTTGCCGTAGACGTCGTCTAGATCGAGCACGTCGTCGTACTGCTGTTGCGCGGTAAGCGCCGGCGCCTGGTCCACTGCGGGAAGAAATGGCTTCGCCGGCTCGTAATAAGTTTGTAGCGCCGGTACGGAAACCAGCTCTTTTTCCGGATAACGCAACGCGGTTAGCTTGCCGCCAAACACGCAACCAGTATCGACGCAGATCGTGTTGTTCAGCCACTCAGGTTCGGGAACCGGCGTGTGTCCATAAACAACGGTGGCGCGCCCGCGATACTCGGCGGCCCAGTTGTACCTGACCGGCAATCCAAACTCGTCAGTCTCGCCGGTAGTCTCGCCGTAGAGCGCGAAGTCTCTGACTTTCCCAGAACCGCGGCCCTGCAGCTCTTCTTTCAAACCGGCGTGTGCGACGACGAGGCGGCCGTCATCCAGCACGTAATGGCTGACGAGGTTGTCGATGAAGTCGGCAACGTGCTCCTTGAGCCCGGCTGGCGCCTGGTCCAACTGCTTTAGCGACTCAGCGAGACCGTGCGTGATCTGAACGTCTCGACCGCGCAGTTTTCGCATCAACTTCGTATCGTGATTTCCCGGAACCGCCAGCGCATCGCCTGACGCTGTCATGTTCATGACGAGTTTCAGGACTTCCGGAATCTTTGGACCACGATCGACGAGGTCACCGAGGAAGATCGCTTTGCGTCCTTCCGGATGACGAGCTTCAAAGACCGGCGTGATCTCGTAGCCGAGCTTCGTTAACAGCGCGTGCAACTCGTCAAAGCAGCCGTGAATGTCGCCGATGATGTCGAATGGACCATGGTCGAATTTGCGGTTGTTCCAGAGCGGCTGCCGCTCGATGACTACGGCGTCGATTTCTTCAGGGGTTGAGAATTCGTGAATGTGCCGGAAACCTTCGCGTTTGAGATTTCGGATCGAACGACGCAGTTGTTGGCTCTGTTGGCGGATGACGTGCGGTCCGAAGCTGCGATCCGTGCGGTCGCGATTCCGATCCTGGCAGATGCGATCGTGCAGGTTCAGAACGAGAGCGACGGGAAGGACGTGATAGTCGCGCGCGAGTTGAACGAGCGGTTTGCGCGATTCGGGTTGGACGTTGGTGGCATCGACGACGGTTAGTTTCCCGGCAGCGAGACGTTTAGCGGCGATGAAGTGCAGGACCTGGAAGGCGTCTTTTGTCGCGGCCTGGTTGTTTTCATCGTCTGACACGAGCGCGCGACAGAAGTCGGATGACAGCACTTCGGTGGGTTTGAAGTGTTTGTGGGCAAACGTTGACTTCCCACAGCCAGATGGGCCGATCAGGATGACGAACGACAGTTCCGGGATCGTGATAGTGGACATAGGTTGTTTCACGCAAAGGCACAAAGTTTACGCAAAGACGCAAAGAAAATCTTTTGGCTTACGTTGTGTCTTTGCGTAAACTTTGTGCCTTTGCGTGAAATATTCTTCAACTCCTCTCGAATATCGCCATCTGCGTAGGTGCGCCGACCGCGGCATCTTCTGGGCCAACTGGTAAGAATCGAACGGCATATCCGTAACGCCCACTCATCATCCGCGCCCACTCCTCGAACTGCGCGCGCGTCCACTCGAACCGATGATCCTTGTGACGAAACATACCTGCCGGCAAACTCTCAAATCGCGCGTTGTACTCAACATTCGGAGTCGTCAGCACAACCGCAGCAGGCTTCGCAAACTCAAACAACACCCGCTCGAATGCAGCCAGGCGCGGTTGGTCCAGGTGCTCGATCACCTCGACCACAGCCGCCGCATCAAATCCCGCCAACCGTTGATCGCGATACATCAACGAACCCTGCATCAACTTGATCCGTTCACGCTGCCGCGCCGGCAGTCGCTCCACGCGCAACCGTTCATTCGCGATTTGCAGCGCGCGGTGCGACACGTCAACACCCACTATTTCCTCGAAACTCCGATCATCGAGAAGCACACGCAACAACTTTCCCTCGCCACATCCAAGGTCCAACACTCGTTTTGCATTCACACTTCGGAGCGCTGCAACCGCCGAGTTGAGCCGTTGCTCGTTCAAGTTCAACGTGCGCTCAACGACCTCTTCCTCGTTGTTATGGACCACTTCCGTAACGTCCGGATCCGGACTCTCCTCATCAACCAGTCGCGCCAGTGCGTCCTTTGCAAGATCGCGCCGGTATTTCAGATATCGCTTCGTGATCTCTTCCTTCTCAGGATGTGACGCCAACCAGTCGCTTGCGTGTCGCAGGAGTTTCTCGACTTCATCGTCTCCGACCCAGTAATGCTTCTCGTTGTCGAGCACGGGAACGAGGACATAGATATGCGTCAACAGGTCCTGCAAACGAACCTCGCCGCTTAACTCAACCGTGTAATACTGGCTGTCGCCCCATTCGGGAAAATGTTCGTCGAGCGGATGATGCTGCGCAGTCACTGTGTAGCCGAGCGGCTCGAACAACCGGCGCAGAAAATGTTCGCCGCCGCGACACGGAAGCACCGAAATCTTCGCCCGTAGCGGAAGCGCAGTCGCTGCCAGCTCAGGCTTGTCCTTGCTTCGACCACCCAACGCGCTTCCCAGCACACGCGAGAGCGCTACGCTCAGAAACGAAGATGCAACGTACGGTCGATCGTTCACATACTGTTCGAGTGTGCCGCCTTCACCAGCAGGACCTCTGCGATTCCGGACCAGCCCCACCGGATCGACGTCGAGCAGCAACGCCGCCGTGCATCGCTCAGCACTCGCCTCCGGATAAAACACGTGCGCTTCTCCGAACGGAAGCGCGAACGAATGCAACCGCGCCGGGTTCTTGTGGAGTAAATAGCCGAGATCTGTTGCGGGCTGATGAGTGGTGGTGATGGTTAGCAACATGCGTCGCCAGTTTAGGCGGCCCACTCACACGCTGACAATCGGGCGAAGGAACTTTTTTCTCTTTCGCGCATCAAACGATCGCAATTCCTGATTTTGGCGATCCCTGACGCCACGTTGAACGTTTTGTAGGGGCGGCACTCCGTGGCCGCCCCATCGCGTCCAATTTTGTGCAGATGGGGGCGGCCACGGAGTGCCGCCCCTACAATTACACCTTTGGTCCTCTGCAAATTCAAAACTCGACTTGCCTGCTCACTGTTTTGGAGTCTGTTCATCTGTATCTCGCTCGCCGCTCAATCAACAGACAACCCGCTCTTCCCGATCGAACTGAACGATAGGTGGGGTTACATCGATCGCTCCGGCAAGATCGTGATCGAGCCGCGGTTCGAATCTGCCGAAGAATTCTCCGAAGGACTGGCAGTTGTCCAGCTTGATGGAAAGAGTGGCTTCATCGATGCGAGCGGCAAGTTCGTCATTGAGCCGAAGTATCCTGTCGCTCGTCAGTTTTCAGAGGGTTTGGCCCGCGTTCAGGCAAGCGGTGAGGCGTATTCATACGGCGGGCAGTGGGGATTTATCGATCGAACTGGGCAGATGGTGATCGCGGCGCAGCTCGGGCAGCTCGAAGGCGTCAGTGAGGCTGCTTACGATTTTCACGACGGTCTCGCAATGATCCAGGTCGGAGGTCTCACGGGCTTCATTGACAAGTCCGGCAACACAGTCATCAGACCGCGCTTTCGCTACGCCTACCCGTTCAACGAAGGACTGGCATGCGCCAGCGACGGAAGCGACGGAAAGTGGGGTTATATCGATACGACCGGCGCGTGGGCCATCGCACCGAAGTTTGATTCGGCCAGCCTGTTCGCAGCAGGCTTTGCTCCCGTCTCGCTCAACAAGACGTGTGGATACATAGACAAAACCGGCGAGCTAAAGGTGATCCCAAACTTCAAGCGCAAAGAGGGTGACTGTGCCGCTGTGTGGGGCTCGTTTGATGATGGCCTTTCACGCTGGATGATTGGCGATAAATACGGGTTCATCAACACGCGCGGTGAAATAGTTATCAAGCCTCAGTTTGATCTCACGTTCAACTTCTCCGAGGGCGTGGCTTTTGTGCAGAAGGACGGCAAGTATGGCTATGTCGATCAGACGGGCAAGATGGTGATCGAACCGCAGTTCTATTTCGCCAAAGACTTTCACAACGGCCTGGCGAAAGTCGGTTTTGCTGCGAGCAGTTGGGGCTACATCGACAAGACCGGACAGTTAGTTTGGAGGCAGAGCACTCCTCCGGAAACAGACGAGCAAGCGAGTCGGTTTCTCCAGTTCGGGCACACGCAAGATCTGCTCTTCGTAGGCTGGAGTCCGGATGGAAACGTGATTGCCTCCTACTCGGCAGGCGATGGATGGATCAAAGTCTGGAATGCAAAAACTGGCCAAATGATCTGGGACATCGCGGCAGAACTATTGAAACATGACGCGCCACTAAAAAGTCCTGATGGAGCGCTGCTCGCTTCGGGCGTGAAAGGTGAGTTTTATCAGATTCGTGAGGCGCAGTCAGGAAAGTTGATCTGGACCATCAAGGCCGGCTCAACCAGCCCCGAACGAGTCACCAGTCCGGATGGTTCGATGATTGCCGAACGCGGACGCTATGGCGATGCTTGCGTGAAGATCTTTGATGCGCGCAACAACAGGTTGATTCGACGTCTCGAAGGGCATCCGGGAATCGTCGAGGCATTGGTGTTTAGTCCGGATGGAACGATCTTCGCTTCCGCAGGTGGCGATAAGCTCGTCAGGCTTTGGAACGCGCAGACTCGCGAACTGCTAAGAACGTTATCGGAGCACAGCGATAAGATCACTTCACTTGCTTTCAGCCGCGACGGCAAGCGACTGGCTTCAGGCAGTGAAGACGATACGATCAAGATTTGGAATGTTGCTGACGGGCGCCTGATTCGTTCCATCACGACCTTCACTTCTGGCCTCCACAGTATCAAAACTGTCGCGTTGAGTAACGATGGTCAAACTGCGCTCAGCTCCGGCGGCAGCGAGATCAAAGTCTGGGATGTAGCAACCGGCAAACAGCTTCAGATGATCTCGCGTGGCGACAACGAGATTCGCCATCTCGCCTTTAGTCCAAGGGGAAATCTGATTGTCTCGGCCCATGAAGACGGAACGACCAGGCTGTGGGATGGAACAAAAGGTCGATTAGTGCGTGTCATGAAAGGACGCTTTCGCGATGCGGATGTCGCAGTGTTTAGTCCGGATGGAAGATTTATCGCCACTGGATATTATTCGAGCGATACCAGGGTTGAGATCCGGTCAGTGCAAAGCGGCAGGTTCATACAGCGTCTCGGTGAAGATTCAAGTTACACACGCTCGATCTCGTTTAGTCCTGACGGAAAATTAATCGCCACGGGCCACATCAGTTCCGATATCAACGTGTGGAGTGCGCAGACTGGAAAGCTCATCAAGAGTTTCAAACAACCATATTCATCAGACGACCGGGTCGCGTTCAGTCCGGATGGCAAGCACATCGTCTCCGGAGGCAAGAACCAGAACATTCTTTTGTGGGACGTTCAGAGCGGCAGTTTGAATTGGAGCGCCATACCGATCGATTGGGAAACTGAGAAACGAACGACTGAAGAAGCGCAAAAAGAAGCTGCCATCCGGTCAGCTCTGGTAGCTGAACAGAAGCGAAAGACTGCCGAGGCAGACAAAGAAGTAAGCACGTGGATTCGGCCGGTCACCATTACTTTCGATCATTTCGGTGAAGCGACTAATCCACTCGCACAGCGCATGATGGAAACGGGGACTGCTGAAAAGAGTTTGATTACGAAATCTGCAGCCGATGCCGATGGTGTCTGGCTGCGGCTCAAAAACAATTCACCACTGGCAATCAGTTTCCACACCGATAGCGGCTATCTTCCGCGTCCTGGTTGTCGCGGTTTATGCGACGGCGCGGAAGTCAGCGTTCAGTATCAAATCGAGGAAGCGAACGGGAAACCTGTGCCCTGGGGTTTGGATGTGTCGTGGATCTCGGTGCTGCCGCCTGGTGCGTCGGTGTTGTTTAGCGTAAGCAAGGCCCACCTGGAGAATCGCCGGACCGTTTTCGTCAGTTATACCTTTCTGAAAGAAAACGAGAACAAAAAGCTCGATGAGTACGGAACGGCTCGTCGCGTTAGTTTTTGTAGTTCGCGAAAACATTTTTCACGCAAAGGCGCAAAGGTTTACGCAAAGGCGCAAAGAAGAGCCTTCTGGAAACGCGGTAGCGCTTCGCGTCAACTTTGCGCCTTAGCGTGAAACTGAACCTCGCGCACAAGACTACTTATGCGTCATCTATTTCTCACAATCGTAATTCTATGCTGCTGGTTCACGTGCGTGCTGGCGCAGGCCACTAAACCCGATTCGTCAGAAACGCTGAAGGAACTGTTGTCTCTACCAGCTCCGATGCCTCGCACAAACGAGGTGAGGCAGGAGCCTTCGGAAAAACCTGTTGAGAACGAGAAACCTCCCGCAGATGACGCTTCCATCGAGGATCTTCGCCGATACTGGGATCGCCGGCAGAGTTCGCCCGTTATCATTGAACCATCAACCACTCTCAAACAACGACTTCTCGACGCGTTTCTCGATGAGCCGCAAAAACTCGTCGAACTGTTGCCATACTTGTCCTCAGCCGATGCCGAGAAGGTGAAAGCGGAGTTCGATCGGCTCCAGGATGATGAACCAAACAAACACTATCGCGACCAACTCCGCAAGTGGCTGGTCAACAACAGCAAGTATTTCGTGAATGAGTTACTGGCCCAGCTAAACAAGGTCAAAGACAATCCTGAGACTGGCAACATCGATAGAGACTCAGTGCTAACAACACTCGCCAACGTCGATTGGTCAACAGCGGAGCCGTTGCTGCAGAGACTTGCCGAAACAGATCAGCAACGCACTTCCACGTTAGCGATCTCAATCCTTTATAAACACGCCGCTGAGTCAGGAGACTCGAGCGCCGAAGACAAGTTCCGCAGCCAGTTACAAGCAATCGCCTCAGATCGTAACTTTCCCGGACGGGCCCGTTACATAGCAATCGAGGCGTTATCGGTAACTAAATGGTCCAGCCGCGACGACTGGTATCTTTCGCAGTTTCAGGACGAAAGTCTTATGACACTGCACGACGGTTACTACGGCTTCTTGCCATTAATCGAAATCTTCAGTAGCGACCCGGACAAGTGGATTCCCATCATGACGAAACTGGTGGGCGACACGAACAGGACGACGCAACAGTCAGCCGCAAGCTGTTTGGTTCGATACGTGATTCACACCCCGCGCCGCGATGCGATCCTTCCGCTGCTGCGCTGGCTGTCAGATCCCGACTGGCTTCCGATCATCAGTGACAGCGAGCGAGCGTGGTTCATGCAGCAGCTTGACAAGATCGAAATGCCCGAGAGCGTCCCCGGCCTGATCTGGATTATCGAGAACGAAGAATCAAATGCAAAATGGGCCGCTCGCACTGTTGCACACTACAAAGACCCGCGCGCGATTCCCGCCCTGAAAAAAGCACTGCTGCGAAGCTATGAAGTCGACCGCGCGATGATAATCGACGGTCTCCTCGCTTCGGGCGGACTGACGGAAGCAGATGCGATCGACGCCCTGGAACAATTTGCCGCGACGCTGATAACGCCCGAAGGTCGCGAGGAATTCGGACAAGCTTATTATCGGGGAGGTACGAGGTTACCGATTCCGATTAGCATCGGACGTTATCTGGCATCGAGCAATGAGGTTCCACCAGAGATCATCCGCGCAGTACTGTCGCACGCCGCTCGTATCCGTAAGCAAAACCCGGAACTGTCTCGCTCGCTGCTGCATATTGCTCAGGGATGGCAGAGCCGGGACGTCGATCTCAACATCATCAACCGGATCGCGGCCGGCACTGCGGATGCTGAGACCATCGCCGATGCATTAAAGCGGCGAGATAAGTTGCGTGAGAGTCTAGGGCCGGAGTTGCAGACATTGCTGAGGGCGGGCGGCGTTTCCCAGGGCATCGGATCGATCATGCTCGATGACGATATGATGGCCCAGACAATCCTCAGCTCCGCCGATCAGCAGGCGCAGATCGCAGTGCTCGCCGGTGCGCGCCTCACGCAAACGTCTTTGCCGGTAGCAGTAGTTGGACCACTGCTGAAAAGTAAGAATGCGTTGCTGGCCCATGCGGCTGAACGTTACTTGTTGGCCGAGGACAGCGAAGAGGCGCGAACACTACTCTGGCAGCAGCACCCAGGTGAGGCCTTCATAACCGGCTGGCGCGAGAACATTCAATTTATCGGCGGCAGCAACTTCGATGCGCTCGGGAAGAAGGAAGAGCAGTTGCGAAGTGAGCTGCTGAAAGAAAATGGACCAGTAGAAATCTTTGCGTTGATTGTTAACGGATTCGAGTATCACCGAGTTCTGCGCGTTTACTCGGATCATGCTGTCTATACGCACTATGAAGAGCCTGCAAGATATCGCGAGCGTGTTATTTCAAAGGCCGAACTGTCGCTGTTCAAACAGTTCGTTGAAACCGAAGAGCTCGAGAAGCTTGGCCCTCAGATTGGAGAATGCCATCACGACTGCTGGGTCTCAGAGTTTCTCGTGCTTAGAAAAGAACGTGGCCGCCGTGTTTTCGCTCATCAGGGATTTAGCGGCTGGGAAAGTCTAATCGGGAAACTCGATTCACTCGGCCGCCATCCTGACGCCAAATATCATTACAGTCTGGAATCGGAGATCAAAGGGCTGGAGGTGTTATACGCCGAGGGCAACCCGGAGGTGAAAGACGTGTGGCAACAGGGTGACGATATCCGCGTTTTCACCGAACGGTTGCGAACCTACGAAGAGATGACAGAACCGACCAGCGATGAAGCTGCTGAGCTCGACGAAGATGCGGCACGCGAGCAAGAGCGTCGCCGGAAAGCAGCCCTCTTACGATCGCTTTTCTCGTGGCGCAAGTTTACCGGCGGGAAACTTGCTGATGTCACTAATCCGCCTGAAGTATATGAGACGTTGGATGACAGTAAAATCCTGCTCGAGCCGGAGGACGAATTGCTGCGACGCAATAATGGCAGCGAACTGAAAGTCTTAAGTGCCGACTCGATCATCATCGCTCGCAATTATGATGGCCTCTGGAAGCAGGTCACGGGCAATAAGCCGGTGCGTATCAGCACAGGAGGCGCTTACACGAACCCGGTGGTCACTCTGGACGGTAAGTGGGTGGTGCTGGCTAAGACCGACGACAGCTGGGCCCATCCCAATTACGTCGTCCGTTTCAATATCGAGACGGGAAATGAGTTCCGCATCAACCTGGAACCGGGTGATGAGTTTGGACCAATCAAGTACCTGCCGTCACACGGGAAGGTGTTGTTGCGTCGCGTGAAGGAGCAGGATCAGCAGATGAAGAAACCGGATCGTCCTGAATACTTTTTACTCACTCCCGATACCGGCGAGACACGAGCTGTTACAGGTGAGTTTGCACCGTTGCTTGCGGACGGCAATCGCTTTCTGCAAGCGACCGGGAAGCCAGACGAATTCTGGGCAGCGATACCGAACGAGGCGAAAGATCAAACGAAGGTGGGTCGTTACAATCTGAAGACTTTCTCGTTCACCACGGCGCTAACGATTCCTCACATCGCTTTTGACAGCATGTCGATGTGGGTCGACGAGAAGCGCGGCAAGATCTACCTTGCCTACAAAGGCCAACTGCTCTCCATACCGCTGCAAACCAAGTAAATTTCTCTGCGGCCCTCTGGACCTAAATTTCCCGGAAGTGCGCGTTATTGAATAGATTATGTTCGCGAAAGGAAAAGCAACAGAGGTTCCCTCCGATGAAACTCAAAGCGAAGTACGTAGTCTTTTCGATGATTGCAGTCGCAACCGCTTATGTGATGTACCACAACGAACGTTTTCTCGTAGACGCTAAACATCCAGCCTGGCAACACTATGAATCCTTCAAATGGTGGCTCTTACCGCACGGCATTTTCGGCGCCATTGTCCTGTTGTTTGCTCCGTTTCAGTTTTCTGATCGTCTGCGCCAGCGATTTACCAAAGCCCATCGCGTGATGGGGCGCTTCTATGTCCTGGGCGCGCTTGGACTCGCGCCGCTCGGTGCATACATTCAGTATTTCCAGGAGCGCATGGGTGCGCCGCGTTCCTTCACGATTCTGGGTTTTGTCGACGCTACAATGCTGATGAGCATCACGATCATAGCGTTCATATTTGCATTCAAACGGAAGATTGCGCTGCACCGGCAGTGGGCCACACGGAGTTATGCGGTCGCACTCGTCTTCATTGGTGGTCGCTTTGTCATGGGCGTGACCGGTTGGGAGACTCTTGGTATTGAGATCGTGCAGGCGATCATCTGGTCCTGTCTGGCGCTTTCAGTTCCGCTGGCTGACTTTTCACTCAACTGGCGAGAGCTTCGTTCGCGCTCTGCGGCCGGTGTGAAAACCACACTCCCGAACAAGCAGAATGTTCCTGAGCCGGTAGTCCGCGCTGCGTAACAAGATCTCACGCAAAGGCGCAAAGAAGAATTGGTTTTCTCTTTGCGCCTTTGCGTCTTCCTTTGCACCTTTGCGTGAAACCGTCTTATCCCTACCTGGTCAGGTAGCTGCGATGGATCCAAGCTCCGCCGTGGGCCATGTCGCGGGTTTCGAAGAAGATTCCTTTTTCGGATTCGCGTTTCAACATGTGGGTGCGCGTGGTCACTTCGTTCAATGACTCGGTTCCCTTTTCAGCCGCGGTCAGGAAATCACCCACAGTCTCGATTGAAAGCGTGTCGTTCGCAGGCCGAGCGGCGGCGGACGAACTGTCAGCGACAGCCTCAACAGCAGCGGCTTTCAGCAACCGCGGCCATAATTGTTTGAACATCGCGTTTGACGGATAAACGTCAGCACTGTTCAATTCGTTATTGATCGCAAAGACAAAACCGATCACGTCACTTTGTCCGTCGATCACTGACGTCAACTTATCGATGTACTTCGCCGTAGACTGCTGGACCTTGTCGTTCTCCAGTGCAAGCTGCAGGCTTGATCTCGAAGCAGAGCTACGCACGTCAGTGTTCAAACTATCGGTTAGCTGACCCTGCGCCGTTTCCACTTCCCTCCACACCCTTGCCTGAGAGGCTTCCGACTTCGCCGCGAGCTTGAGATCTTTCGAAGGGAGCGTTTCTTCCGACAGGCTGAATTGATTCATTCCCTCGGCCCCACGCTGCGTCCACCGGCCATGTTCCACGCAGAATGCGTCGATCGGCATCTTTCCCGATTTGAGAGGCAGGATGAGATCTACGGCCAGCACCCGATCCTGCTGTCCGCCCTTCACGATATCACCCGCTTGAACGAACACTTCTTCCGACGACGATTGATTCTCGATCGCCAGTTCGTTTACCTCGCTCGTCTCATGTACAACAACGACCTTGCGCTCCATCGCCTGCTGCAAAGGAGTATATGGTCCACTGAACGGTTGATCCGGGCCATGAACCAGGAAGATCGTGAGGTTTTTATACTGATACGGGCCGGAAAGTCTGTAATTACTGAGCTGAATTTCCTGTTTTGGGGGCACAGGCGGGGCTGGGTTTCGAAAACGAGGTAAGGTAAATCGTGCAATTGCAACGCCGACGGCGAAAGTTAACAGCGCGACGAGAACCGCGAAAGTCTTTTTCTTCATAGCTACCTCGCAGTGTTTGGCGGTTGTAGTTGATCAAATAAAGAACGACGCAAGTCGATTTTCTTGCGCAGCACTGACTGATTATTTGTTAGACGCACCAGGCGTTAAAAAGTTCCGTCCTGAATCGGTATTACGCCGAAGGCGTTGGCTAATTTCAGCCCAGGGTTGGAACGCAGTGACAACCCTGGGACCACATACATAATTCGATTTCAACCCTGAAAGGGTTCGCCCCGGGAGAAACCCTTTCAGGGTTCAACACATGTTTCCTTTATGCAAACCCAGGGTTCTCATTACATTCGAACCCTGGGCTGAAATTAGCCAACGCCTTCGGCGTAATCATTCACCTAATGCAGGGTGAGCGTTGACACGGAACGGAGGCAGGAGTATGTTTGGAGCACTTGGTAAACAAACGATGACCGCAGCGTTCAATCAACTCACTTTCGCATCTCGTCGAAGCGGGTTGATGTGTGCTTGTTTCTGTTGTTGTAGGCCGGCGAACGAGCGGACTGACGTGTATGTGACATAGTTTTAAAGCAATTATTAGCATTCACCAGGGCCGCTCATTTCGAGCGGCCCTTTTATTTTGCGCTGAAACGAGGAGAAACGATGCAAGAGTCAACACTGGCCATCTATTACGAACACCCCGATTGGTTTCGACCACTTTTTGCGGAGCTCGATCGCCGAGCAGTTCCCTACGTCAAACTCGACGCCACCCGACACCTCTACGACCCCGGCGAGAATGAATCGCCGTATCGGGTGGTCTTCAACCGGATGAGTCCATCCGCGTATTTGCGTGGGCACGGCCAGGGGATCTTCTACACGCTCCAGTATCTAAATCATCTCGAGAGCCTCGGCACGCGCGTCATTAACGGCGAAAAAGCCTTCGGAATCGAGATCTCAAAAGCACGCCAACTCTCTTTGCTCGAATCTCTCGACCTCGCTTATCCAAAAGCATTCGTTATCAACAATCCCTCGCTCGCACCTGCAGCCGCCGAGAATCTTCGCTTTCCGATCGTGGTCAAAGCGAACATCGGCGGCAGCGGCGCGGGAATTGTGCGTTTTGATTCAAGAGAGTCACTCGTTTCCGCCGCCGAGAACGACAGGCTCGATCTCGGTATCGATCAGACGGCGCTGGTCCAGGAGTTCATCCCGCCGCGCGGTGGACACATCACGAGAGTCGAAACACTCGGCGGCAAATATCTTTACGCGATCAAAGTCTTCACTACCGGCGAGACTTTCAATCTCTGCCCCGCCGACATCTGCCAGACCACCGACGGAGTTGAACTCGCCCGCGTCGCGTGTCCAGTCGATGCACCGCGTTCGGGTTTGCAAGTGGAGAAGTTTCAACCACCGCTCGATGTAATCAGATCGGTGGAGCGGATCGCTCAAGCTGCGCAAATCGACGTCGGGGGAATCGAGTACGTCATCGACGATCGCAACGGCTCGCTGCTGTATTACGACATCAATGCGCTTTCGAACTTCGTGGCTGATGCAACGCGCGTGGTCGGCTTCGATCCGCATGCGCTCCTGGTCGATTTTCTGCAAGAGGAGGTTAGACGATGCGCTACGGTTACTGGCTCCCGGTTTTCGGCGGTTGGCTGAGAAACGTTGAAGACGAAGGAATGGAAGCAAGCTGGAACTACGTCAGTCGCCTCGCGCGGCGTAGTGAGGAGATCGGTTATGACCTGACCTTGATCGCCGAGCTCAACCTCAACGACATCAAGGGTGTCGAAGCCCCGTCACTGGACGCCTGGTCCACTGCGGCGGCGCTCGCCGCGGTTACCAATACACTCGAGTTGATGGTCGCGGTGCGACCGACGTTTCATCAGCCCGCGCTTTTAGCGAAACAGGCCGCGAACATCGATCACATCGGCGGGAGCGGCAGACTCTCGCTCAATGTCGTCTCTTCATGGTGGGCCGACGAAGCGAAGAAATACGGTGTTGATTTCGAGCAACACGACGATCGTTATGCACGAACGCGCGAGTGGCTGGAGATCGTCGAACGCCTTTGGCAGGAAGATCACTTTTCGTACTCAGGGAAGTATTACCGCGTTGATGACGCGGTGTTGCAACCGAAACCAACTACGCGGCCGAGACCGACGATCTATGCCGGCGGCGAATCCGAAGCTGCGAAGGAATTGATCTCACGCTGGTGCGATGCGTACGTGATGCACGGCGACGAGCCCGCGCGCGTGCGCGAGAAGATCGTTGACATGTCGCGGCGCAGAGAACGGCTCGGCTTGCCGCCTTTGAAGTTTGGCGTCGCTGGGTATGCCATCGTGCGCGAAAGCGATACGGAAGCAAAGCGCGAGCTTGAACGCATCACGAACGTCAAACAATGTGCCGCCGGTTATGAAAACTATCAGCAGTGGCTGGCAGGAACGAGACTCGAACAAAAAGTTTCGCTCGAAGACTACAGCGTCTCGAATCGTGGTCTTCGCTCCGGACTCGTCGGCACGCCGAGTCGTGTCGCAGAGCGTGTGGCTGAGTTTGAAGACGCCGGCGTCGATCTGTTGCTGTTGCAGTGTAGCCCGCAACTGGAAGAGATGGAGCGATTCGCGGAGACGGTCATCAGGGCAACTCGAGGCGTGCCGCAGCCGGTTGCGAAGCAGGCGAGTTATGCGGTGGGAAGGACGAATTTATGAGACATACAGCGATACATGACAAGGCCCTTGAGCTATTCACTAACGTTCCAAGACGAAGGCTTATCAACTTCAACACTCCGATCGAACGACTCGAACGATTGCAACGTGCGATTTCCGGCGCACCGCAACTCTGGATTAAGCGAGACGATCTGACGGGCTATCTCGGAGGCGGCAACAAGTTGCGCAAGCTGGAATACGTGATGGTGGATGCGCTGTCGCACGGCGCCACAGCGATCGTCACAACGGGTTCGATCACTTCGAACCTGGCGCGGACGGCGGCGCTTACCGCGCGACGTCTGGGTCTGAAGTGTGAGCTGATTCTGAGCGGCGGCGATCCAAAGTTGGCCCACGCGAACTGGCGTGTGGCCGAGTTGCTAGGCGTCAAAATACATCGCGCAGCGGCGAGTAGCGAGCGTGCGTCGCGAATGCAGGAAGTTGCAGAGAGTCTCGAAGCGCGTGGTGAGTGTGTCTACCAGATTCCGTTAGGCGCATCGAACGAGGTTGGATCGTTTGGCATGGTTTCCGCGTTTGAAGAGCTCGGCATTCAGCAGCTCGAAATCGGCGAACACTTCGATGCGATCGTCTTTGCGACTTCGTCGGGCGGCACGCAGGCGGGACTTGAAGTCGGTAAACGACTATTCAACTATCCTGACTTGCGGTTGCTCGGAATCAGTGCTGACGATCCGGCCGCGACGATTAAAGAGAACGTGTTGCGTGCAGTTGGACCAATGCTCGCGATGCTTGGCAGGTCGGATGTACCGGCGACTGAAGAATTGTTCGTCGACGAGCGATTCATCGGCGCTGGATATGCGATACCGACGCGCGAGTCTCGAGAAGCGCTGAGAGTATTCGCCAACATCGAAGGCGTATTGCTCGACCCGGTCTACACGAGTAAAGCCGCCGCCGGCTTGATCGCGTATTGCCGTGAGGGAAGATTCAAACCAACTGACCGGGTGTTGTTCTGGCACACCGGAGGAGTGCTATCACTCCTCTAACGCGGCTTCGTCCGTGTTTACACCCCAGTTCCACTCAACGGTACGTTCACATTCGGCGTGACGGGATCGGTGCTGGTGAGCTGAAATATGGCCGTGACGTCGCCCGCAGCGCTCGGCTGGAAACGGAGTGAAAAGTCGGCTTCGTCACCGGGCGCTATAGTCATGGGCAAGATCACTCCAGTCGAAGTGAAGGCAGTGCTGCCGGAAATCCGGGCAAAGCCGTTCACCACAAGCGGGAGCGAGCCGACATTGAAAATCTTGGCGGCGAGCGTGACGAAAGTGCCTACGCTCACACGGCCGAACGCCAAATTGGCGATCACGGCCACGCGCGCAGTGGGCGATGTAGTCAGCTCAAAGACACTGCGTCCGTTGGTGCCGACGCGCAGCAGCGACGGCGTCCGCGTCCAATCAAGGGCTAGAGCATTGCAGTTCGCGGTGGGCAGGCCCACGCCAAGCACCTGCCAGGTAGCGCCCGAATCGATGCTGCGCAACACGGTGACGTCGTTGCCGGCGATGAGTGCGAAAGGCGCCTCACCGACACTGTGGTCGGTCCAGGTAAGTCCATCCGCCGAAGTGACGATGGTCCCTCGGTCGCCAACCGCCACGAACATGCTTCCCATCCATGCGACGCCGAGCAAGCGACTCGAAGTGGCCGAAGCCTGAATGGCCCAGTTAACTCCGTTCGTAGACGTGACGACCTCGCCTGTGTTGACCACACCAACCAGACGGCTTCCGGAGAAAGCGAGTCCATTGATCTCGTTGGTAGTGGGAGAAACCCGCGCGGTCCAGTTGATCCCATTAGGCGAAGTGAGGATGGTGCCGTTGAGTCCACCCACAACAAACTGGCTTCCGGCCCAAATCACGGCAACGAGATTGTCGGTTGTAAGCGTAGCGCGAACAGTCCAGTTGAGACCATCGGGCGAAGTGACAACAGTTCCACCATACCCGACAGCGACAAACAGGCTGCCGCTCCATACCACGTCCAGCAAAGCCTCTGGCGCAGCCGCGCTGTTCTGAGTCCAGGTGATACCGTCGGGCGAAGTATAAACAGCGCCGGCAGAAGCGGAGGTTACCACTATGCGAGTACCCGAAGCAGCAACACCCTGGAGCGCTTCCCATGATGGG
>Ga0126376_10000016_pt1 | contig 64332 bp, 52 predicted proteins | sample PanSoiMetPlot_15_FD_92760 | JGI IMG/M metagenome (GOLD analysis project Ga0126376, IMG submission 92760) | Tropical forest soil microbial communities from Panama - MetaG Plot_15 | ecosystem: Environmental > Terrestrial > Soil > Tropical forest > Bulk soil | place: Panama | collected 2016-02-17 | reverse complement strand
TATTGAATTAGACCTAAGCAGGGCTTCTTTTTCTTTGAATTAGGTTTTGAGGACGAATTTAGGCCTTGAAATTCCTGTACTTAGACTTCGAGCTAGTGTTGCGTCCACCCATTGAAACCACCGAGGAAATCGTACAAGTGAAATTCTGCGCGAAAGCCGAAACGGCACTTGTCCGGTTTCCCGACTCCCGGGCGCTTACTTTCGATTAGAGGCAGCCCTCGAACTTGTGGAAGACGGTGATGCTTTTAAGCGTGTCCGAATCATATGCCTCCCAACCCTTGTGTGGCTCGACAGCTGCGAATTGGAACGCGATGAAGACACTGTGTTTTTCACAGTACCAGGGGTGTTTCTCTTTCCCTATATAAACTAGGTCGGCGAACGCAGGTTTCTCGTCAATGCAACACAACTGCCCGAATGCGACACCTTTCTCTCGCAGGTAGTCTTCCACTTTCTTGCGGGTCATTCCCGGTTTGAGGACATCAGAGTAAGACCGCAGCTTTGCTTGATAAGCAGCCTCCCGTTTTTCCTTTGCGCTTTGTGCCCGGGCGTCGCAGCTTCCAGCCGTAAACAGCGCAAGAAGTGCGAAACATCGCATCGATAAAAGAGTTTTCCCCATGTCGTTCCAATTAAATGGAATTGGCTTCGTGGCTATTGCAACGGACTCAACGCTAGGTCAATTCCTGGTAAACGGGAAACCGGAGATCTGGTACGAGTCCCAAGTTCTGGATTCTGCAAAAATATGAAAACAAAGTGAATGAAGATTCACTTTTCCACATTTTTCGATACGCTCAGTGCAAACGGAGCATGTTGCATACATTTTCCAAATGTAGCCAGTCAGCTTTCAATACAAAGTCAACCACGTGGACTTGCCGGACAGTTCCTTCATCCAGGTGTAGAACTGCGCTTGGACTTTCGCGTTAAACACGTCGCAGCAACGAACGCGACCACAATGACCAGCAGGGTGATCGGATTAAACAGAGCTTCGAGGATTCCTGCTACTACCGCACTCAACCCGGTCGCGTGGCTGGTTTCGACGCTCACCCTGCCGCGTATGATCGAGACGAATAGCGAAATGACGAACCCGATAAACGAGAAGAACATCCCGAGAAGTATCACCTTGACTGGTCGCATGTTTTACTCCTGGGTACTACAAGGAAGAGTTAACTCCCAAGGACGAGTTCTGTCAAGATTACGGCAATGAGTTTCGTGATGCGGGCCGCCCGATTGCGGCAAGAAGAAAGCAACAAAAAACGAAGTTTAGGAAAGTAGTTTAACTGATTGAGGGATTGAGAATTAAGTTGGCTCCCCGAGCTAGATTCGAACTAGCAACCCTTCGGTTAACAGCCGAATGCTCTACCGTTGAGCTATCGGGGAACAGGCAAGTTAGACCTTTATTTTACAACACGATGCACTAGCGTGCCACTCTCCTCTCTGCGAGTGGAGTGAACCCTTGAAGTGACACACAAGATTGGGCACAGTTTCCGGGAAAGGATGCACCGTGAAGAGGAAGAGGTACTCCCGGAAATTCCAGCGAATGGCCGTGGAGCGGATGAGGACGTGCGAAAACGTTGGTGAGTTGGCGCGAGAACTGGGGGTAAGACCAAGATGCCTCTACAAGTGGCGCGCAAAACTCGAAGCGATTGAGCCAGGGGACGAAACTGCACGTCCGAGCACGCACGCGGCTGCCTACCGAAAAGAAAACCTACGGCTAAAGCGACTGCTGGCCGAGAAGACCATCCTGAAGGATTCTTCCCAAGGCCATAGGCCTCGATAAACTGGCGCCTCACGATCTCCGCCGCACGTGTGCTCGTCTCTGCCATGATTCCGGGGGAGAACTAGAGCAGATCCAGTTCCTTCCTGGGCCACATGTCAGTGCAGACCACCGAACGCTATCTTGGCTGCAAGCAGCGAATTCAATCTGTGGTCAATAACCGGATCGGCATCGAGCCCCAGCTTTGCGCTGGGGCCTAAAATGATGGAAGGGTTGCCGACCATCCGCTCGTAGCTGGAGGATACGACCAGGTCACAGCGAGGCAGCTTATCGGAAATTCTCCACAAGAATGATGTCGCTGTTTAGCGCATCCATTTGTGTGTAAAGGACCGTCTTTTTGTCCGGAGAGATCGCCAATCCCGGCGCTCCCCAGGCAGGCTGGCTCTCCAGATCGAACACTCGCGTAACCCGACGGCTGCCAGTGTCGAAAAAATTGATCCCAGGTTTCGCGGTCGTATCCAGGTAATAGATGCCGTTCTCGACCACTGCCCAATAGCCCCAATAGCCCGCTTTCAGAGAGCTTATGACCTCGATTTCCTCTCCGCCGCTAGTTGGGACGCGCCATAATCCGGGAACTCCCAGACCCTTTGCATAATAAACAAATTTCCCGTCAGGTGATTCGAACGCCGCAAATCCACCTTGATGTGTCACTTGCACAGCCGGCCCGCCTGTCGAAGGCATCTTCCATACTTGTCCACTGCCCGTGCGATTGGATGCGAAATAAATCCAACGACCGTCTCGCGACCAGCTTGGCACGACTTCATGCGAAGGCTCACTGCTAAGATTACGAGGCGCACCGCCCTGAGCATCGACAACAAAAATGTCTGGATTGCCAGGAGCGGTAGAATCGAAAGCAATCTGTTTTCCGTCGGGCGACCAACGTGGAGTTCCACTCATGGAATTGAAGTGGGTGATCTGAATGAGCCCGCTGCCATCGCTCTTGCACATCCAGATTTCGTAATACCCGCTGCGGGTAGATTCGAACGTAATCTTACTGCCATCGGGCGAGAACTGTGGACCACTTTCCATCCTCGTGGAAGAGATAACCTTGCTTGGAGGGCTGGCCGAAAGCCATGAATTGAGTTTTCTCCCCCAGATACTCAGATTCGCTGCCTGGCGCACGTACACCAATCGGTTCCCTCGAATCATAGGTTCGATCCCCTCTTGACCGAACTGCAGCCGTTCTGGCTCGCTCCCTCTAACGGATATCTTCCAGAGCCAGCCTGCACTTGCGGGCCAACTAGCATCTGGGAAAACGATGTGGCGGCCATCAGCGGTCCACGCCAGACCCCAGTAGTACGTACTCCCCGAAGTTAGATGTTGTTCTTCTCCTCCCAAAACCGGTACCGTGTATATTCCGGTGAGGGAGGTTCCTTCCCAGGCTCTTCTCGCGAAGGCCAAAACTCTGCCGTCGGGGGAGAATGCAGGATCGAAATCACCCCCCGAACGCTGTGGCGAGGTGAGTCTGCGAATGTCCGACGAATCGAGCGATAGTAGAAAGATAGAGGCAGCTTCGTTGACGGATGCACGGTCAGAAAACGCGAGCAACTTCCCATCGGGAGACCAGGAGAGGCGGCCTATGGATCCGATGGCCTCGTAGAAGTCTTGCTCCCACCAAAGAGTCTTCCGCACTCTGCGCTCAGCGCCGCCCAATGCGGGGATGATGTAGATGCCTGATTCGCCTCTTAGAAAGCGGCAGAATGCGATGTAGCGGCCATCAGGCGACCATACCGGATTGAAGTCGATGGAGGCCTGATTCGTGAGTCGAAGCGACTCCTCAGTCCCGACAACCTTCACATACAAACTGAAGTGTGGGCCGGCTCCGCCGTTCCAAGCGAAAGCCAAATGTTGGCCGTCCGGGGAGAGACTTGGTGTGTGTTTTTCGCCGACGTTGGTAACAACAGGGCTGAGAATTGGTGCCGCTGGATGATTCGCTTTGGATCTCAACAAAAGGCTGTATACAAAAGGCAGCGCGAGGGCACACGCCGTCAATCCGCCGAAAACAACTTTCTTCGTAGTCAGCCACCGCCACAGGCTTGCCCGGGTGGGTTGGGTTGCGGCGGGTCTCTCAACCATGCCGATAAACCGATACCCTCGCCGCGCGAGTGTCTCAACGAAGACGGGCGTTTCCGCCGATTCCCCGAGCGCGTCGCGCAACCGCTTGATCGCGGCGTTCAGACCGTGATCGAAGTCGACAAACGTATCCGCCGGCCAGAGTCTGCTGCGCAATTCTTCTCGTGTAACGACTTCTCCCGGCCGTTCTAGCAATGCGGCGAGAATCTGGAACGGCTGCTCTTGAATCTTCACCTTTGTGCCGTTGCGGCGTAGCTCACCAGCTTTCAGATCCAGTTCGAAAATGCTGAAGCGGATGATCAATGGTTTCGTAATGTCAGGCTCTGCCATGGATTCACTGGGGTGGAGTTTAACACCGTCAGAGCATTGCATCTTGCACTTGAACCCAAGAATTCACTGAATCGGAAGCTCAGTATGGAGCCGGCGATTTGATTGTGGGCCGATGACGGGCAATCCGGAAGTTATTCGTCGTCGGTCGGATTAGTACCGATAAACGCGCCAGCAGTCACCGACCAATCACTGGGGAGAAGCGGAGTTCTCGCTAAGCAATCCAGCCAGCTTCACAGAACCCCGTTTGCGGATTCTTTCTGAGTTTGCGGCGATACAGTGTTGGTGCGCGAAGTTGGCCGTGCGCTCGCCCCCTACCAGGCTAGTGTCTATACGAGCCTCCCAGGCTCGATCTCGTCGATTCTTTTCTCTCGTCAAAGATCTCTGTCAGAATCCGCCCTTTCATGGGGGATGGGGCAGGAAGGCCATAGATGTGTAGGATTGTAGGTGCGAGATCGTAGACACTCATACCCAAGCCCATGATTCGAACGTTCCGCTTGATCCCCGGCCCAAGGGCGATGAACAAACCCGGGACGTCGTCTCCATCTTCAAAGTCATGCTTCGCGATGACCGGCGTAGTTCCCGCGTGATCCAAATGTGCGAAGGGTGATTCTCTGTCGCGCAAGGGCTTGATACCGTGATCCGAAACGATGAAAAGGGTAGTACCCGCGTCCACGTGCTTCAGTATCGTGCCCAGCAGTCTGTCGAACTCGCGATATTGGTTTGGGAATGCATCGACACGAAGGGTGTGGATCTTGGGATTGTAACCAAAATTATGCGGCTGGATTGGATAGAGCCAATGACCGACACGGTCTTCACAAGACTGAACGAGGAATGTGAAGTCAGTCGGGTGGTTTGATAAGAGATATTCGAAGAGCTTGGCCTGCTGGGCACGAATCGACGAGACTTGCTCAAGCCAGTCGTGGACCAAGGCTTCCTCGTGGCCAATCAACTCGCGAGAACCGGGCATCCGCGCGCAATCGAGAGGCACGTCGCCCACCTTCGCTTCGATTTCCGTCTTAAGTGCAAGGGGATAGACGGCCTCGCCACCCTTTACTTGGGAGAGAAGGGGGGAGCACAGCACTCCACTCTCGCAGCTCTCCCCCTTGGTTAACATTCCGCTTACCATGTAGCCGTTCACTGGCTTTACGGGAAACGTGGCAGGCACATTGGCCATTCCAACGCTTACGCCATTTTCCGAGAGTAGCGACCAGAGCGGATCAACTCTCAACAGCCCGGTGTGCGCTGCCGCGCCGTCGACGAGGAAGCCGGTGATGCCATTCTCTTCCGGCGGACGGCTCGTTTCGAAGATTGAGTAGACCTTCGGGCAATTCGGTGCCGAGACTGTTTTCAGCTTTCCTGAAATACCGCGGTCGATGACCCAAGTTAGATTAGGCATCTCACCTCGGATTAGGAGTGGCCGAATGATGTCCCATTCGGCTCCATTCACGCCGAGAACGATAACCCGCGGCTTGGTCGCAGAAGGGGGTTGCTCCTGAGTCATTGTAGGAACGGCCGCGCCGAGACACGTGAGAAACGCGCCCAAACTCAAGAGGATTACATTTCGCATGGCAATATCCTTCCTTTCGAATAATCCGCTACGGAACATTCGTGCGGGCCAGGAACACATCCGTTTGCCCATTCGTATCGCCAGGACCGAGGTTACTGGCACCTGAGAGAAAGGCAGCAAATCGGCCATCGGCGCTGAGGACTGCCCCATAACTTCCGGCATTGGGTCCGAGCGCTTGCGTTGCATCAAGTGCTATGGAGATTCGAATCGTGGAAGGAGTGCAGCCGCTTGTCACGCCAATGCATGTGTCCCGCAGGAAAATGTCGGGAGCATTGTTGGTGTCGCCTGGAACGAGGTTGGTAGCGTACGAATCGAACACGATGAATCTACCGTTAGCACTTAGTGAGCCTCCTCCGCTGACGTCATTGCCCGCACTGCCATCAGTAGCAACCGACACCAGAGTCGTCGAGGGCACGCACCCGGACGAGAGGGGCACACCAATACAGGTATCGCGCACAAAGACGTTGCGGCCACTGCCGATTCCCGGCACCAAGTTTGTTGCATTAGAAATGAACGCTACAAAGCGCCCGTCACCGCTGAGAGAGGACAGATTACTGGACCCATTCGATTGTGTGTTTCCGGACGCAACCGACACGCGGACTGTCGATGGTTCGCAACCGGTTGGCCCGCCTATGCAAGTGTCATGCAGAAAGACGTCGGTGAATCCGTTCGTATCACCGGATACCAAATCGGTGGCGTCAGAGGTGAAGGCGACGAACCGGCCGCTGGCGTTCAGCATCAAGTTTCCATCTTCTTCGACTGTCGCCGGACCAGGTACGGTATGAACCGATGCCTGAATCGTGTGCTGAGTACAACCGGACGAAATACCCGTGCACATATCCCGAACATAAATCTCGAAGTTCGGCCCATAGTAGTAGTCGTCGCCGGGAAAACCGGAGGCGAACGCAACGTAACGCCCATCGCTGCTAATGGACGGAGCGAAATTATCCAGGGATAGCTGTCCACCTGAGTCATCTAAAGACGCTCTTGTGGTCGATGGGTTGCAGGGATTAGAAGCACCTACGCAAGTGTCGCGGACGAAGACATCTAGAGCTCCGTTGGTGTCTCCGGGGACCAGGTTGGTCGCGTCTGACGCAAAGGCTATGAATCGGCCATTCGCACTGATGGCTGGGGAAAAGCTAGAGCCGTTGGCTTCTGAGCCATCGCTGGCTACTGAAACGCGATTCACTGAAGGCGTGCAGCTTGTGGGCATGCCCCGGCAGGTGTCGCGAAGAAATATGTCCCTTGTTCCGTTCGAATCGCCAGATACTAGGTTGCTCGCATATGACGAGAACGCGATGAAACGCCCGTCTGCACCAATGGCAGCGGCGTCGCTATATGCGTTTGCCTCGGTCAAGTCGGATGCCACGCTTGACCGCTCAATTACTCCTACTGCGCCCGCTGGGACCGATTTCACCTCAAAGCTAATCGAATTGGAGTTTCCTCCACCTGGGGAAGGATTGAAGACGCTCACCTGGGCAGCCCCGCCATTTGCAAGATCGGACGCCGGAATGTTGGTCTTCAATAATGAACTGCTCAAGACGGACGTTGAACGATTGAGGCCGTTCCACTGCGTGGTGGTGGCAGCCACAAAGCCGGAGCCGCCCACAGTTAGACTAAAACCTGGCCAGCCAGCGGGTGCGCTCATGTCGGACAACGAAGAGATGGCCGGTGTCGGATTGCTCGTTAACGGATCGATAGTGAACACTGAGGGCATAGACGGACCAGAACTTGGGGCAGGATTCACGACCGTCACCTGGGCAGCGCCTGCAGCGGACAAGTCGCTCGCAAGAATTGTCGCCGAGAGTTGCTTGTCACTGCCAAAAGTCGTTGCGCGGTCACTACCGTTCCACCTAACAACCGCTCCCGCGATAAACTTTGCCCCGGTCACTCCAAGCATGATCGGAGCTGCGCCGGCCTCCGCTTTTGACTGTGAAAGTGCAGAAATCTGAGGGCTGGGATTATTCAGCGTGAAAGGGAGTGCGTTAGAAATCCCGCCTCCAGGACTCGGGTTTGAAATCGTGATGGGGATCGCACCCGGATTGGAATAGCAATATGTCGCACAAGCAATGAGGTCGGGCGGCACGCTAAATCGCAACTGCATGCTGCTAACAAACATGGTGGGCTGATCGTTGCCCGTGTTCCATTGTAGCCTGGCACCGGTGACAAAGTTCATGCCATTCACAGTGAGCGTGAAGCTAGGATCCCCTGCGACAGCACTTGTGGGCGAGATTGAACTAAGAACGGGAACTGGACTGAATACCGTGAAAGGAGCTCCCGAAGAGGGGAATGCAAAAGGGTTAAGTACGAGAATCTGGATTGTTGCCGACGTGGCAATGTCAGAGGCCGTGATCGCTGCGGTGAGTTGCGTGCTGCTTAAAAAAGACGTGGGACGGTCGCTGCCCTTCCATTGCACAACCGCACCGCTCACGAAATTCGCGCCGTTGACCGTCAGAGTGAAAGCCGGCCCACCGGCCAGGATGTTCGTAGGTGACAAAGATGAGATCGTTGCGGCCGGATTTGCTGGATCAATCTTGAAGTTGGTCGTCGCAGAGCCGAGTCCGCTTGGACCTGGATTCAGCACGCTGACTGACGCAAATCCCGGCGCGAACAGGTCGCTAGCCGAAATGGCCGCTGTGACCTGAGTGCTGCTAACGAAGGTGGTTGCGCGCGCGCTTCGGTTCCATTGCACTGTCGCTCCTGAAACGAAATTGGAACCATTCACTGTAAGCGTGAACGCCGCCTGCCCGGCGGTCGCGCTCGCCGGTGAAATCGACACGATGGAAGGAACTGGTGCAGGAGGCGGAGCAGCCGATCCACCACCACACCCTGTGTTTACCGCGGTCACTTCGAGTGCTAGCGCAATGCAAAGCATCCATTTCATTGGTTGTAATCTTAGGAAACCGCGGGGTTTCATCTCATCCTCCTCGACGTCTATTTCCATCACTCACGGCCTGCACTGTTATGGTTCATGGATCTGCTCTGGGGCAGACCCACGGAGCGAAGCGAAAGCACGGTTTCGTTGGGTGCTAGGGAACCAACCGTGGCTCAAGAAAAAGGCCGTCAGAATTGCGAAGTGAAGCATCAAATGGTTTTCATGTGTTTCTCTCTCGAGATACTGAGTTCCTCCAATGTGCATTGGGGCTAGGGCAGCGCTTCAATTCCTAGGCGACTGGCATTGAGGTTGCCGGTTGCAGTGGAGCGAACGTTGCCATTCAGATCGAAATTTGTGAGCAGATACCTTCCAGTGAAGTCCTGTCCGTCATTACTTACAGTCAGTTTGGCTTGCACCTTTAGCGTGCCGTTGAACGTGGCACCAAGTGCGCCCGTGACTTCGTTGGTTTCGGTCGGCATGTACTGCAAACGGAAAAACGTCAGGTTGATATTCGCTGCGGGATCGCTGTAGTCATTCCAGCCGCCATGGCCAGGGCCGAACTGCCCCGGCCAGCTTCCTGCCATCGTGAAGGTTCTGTCCCTGTTGAATGTGTAAAGCGCAAGGACATCCGGCCGACCGTCGTCGAACGAAACCGTCACGTGCCAAGAACCGATGATCGGATTCATCCCAAGGCTGTTGTCGCCATCAGCTCTCGCCGGGGTCTGCGCCAGAACCCCGGCAACACAAAGTGCGGCGACTACCACGATAGAAATGGCTGAGGCAATTCGATTGGAAAACATCACGTTCCTCCCTTCGCATGCCGGTGCTTTTGGCACGCCGGACCTTCGCGTTACGCGGGGACTTTCCGGCAAACTGAAAATCGAAGCAATCCCGCCGGAGTCCCGAATTAGACTTTTGAATCTCACGAGCTATCTCGCTGAAAAGCCAGGCGCTTGCGACGGCAGATGTGAAACGTTTTTCGCTATTAGAGCACTATTCGAGGGTGTTACACTTCCGGACAACTTAGTAAAGGCCACATGCTCAGCCCCTCCGAATCAGCGAGCTTGGCCCGCTTCGGGCCTTTCGAGGTAGATTTCCGTGCTGGAGAACTTCACAAGTACGGCCGAAGAATCCGGCTGCAAGAGCAACCCCTGCAAATTCTCGCCATGCTACTGGAGAAGCCCGGCGACGTCGTGACCCGAGAAGAGTTCCGGAAAAGACTCTGGGCTGGCGATACTTTCGGTGACTTCGACCATGGGCTGAACAACGCTATTAACCGTCTGCGTGAGGCGTTGAATGACTCGGCTGACACACCCAGGTTTATTGAGACACTTCCGCGTCGAGGCTATCGTTTCGTTGCAGAAGTGATCCGCCAAACGGACAACGCCTCCAAAGCTCACGTGGCCGCACTTGCCATTGAAAAAGATGAAGCGCCCAAGGAGGCTGTCCTCGAAGAAGTCGGGACTGCTGAGACTTTGCCAACGCAATCGCCACGACATGTGGGAAGGCTTTGGCTGGCGGCGACTGGTGTCTGCATCGCGGCCGCGCTGACTCTCGGCCTGTATTTGGGCCGAACGCGACTGCTTGGCACCAGCGCTGCTATGCGGATTCAGTCTGTGGCGGTACTGCCACTTGATAATCTCTCGGGTGATCCATCGCAAGAATACTTTGCCGATGGATTGACGGATGCGTTGATTACGGACCTGGCCCAGATCAAGGCCCTTCGCGTGGCTTCCCGTACTTCGACTTTGCGGTACAAAGGCTCGAAGAAACAACTCCCGCAGATTGCGCGTGAGCTGAACGTAGACGCAGTCGTAGAAGGCGTCGTGGTTCGGTCGGGTGGACGCGTGCGGATTGATGCGCAGCTGATCCAGGCGAACACTGATCGTCACTTGTGGGCCAAAAGCTACGAAAAGGACCTTCGCGATCTCGTGGCGTTGCAGAGTGAAGTCGCTCAGGCCATCGCCAACGAAATCCATATCGAGGTTAGCGCGGAAGAACGAGCGCGATTGGCCAGCGCTCCAGCAGTGAACGCCGAGGCGTACGAGGCTTACCTGAAGGGCCGATTCTTGTTGAATGAACGAACCGAGAAAAGTGTCGCAAAAGGGCTCGAGTTCTTCGAACAAGCAATCAAGAAAGATCCGCGCTACGCACCTGCCTATTCCGGCCTCTCGGACTCCTACAACCTTCTGGGCTTCTACGGCGTCCTGCCGCCGAGAGAAGCATACTCCCGCGCCAGGGTCGCGGCGACCAAAGCTTTAGAGATCGATTCCTCTCTCGCGGAAGCCCACGTCTCGCTGGCAGAGTCTGTCTCCGCGCTGGAATGGAATTGGCCCGCTACGGAGGCCGAATTGAAACGGGCCATCGAATTAAACCCTAAGTACGACACGGCCTATCGCAAATACAGCAACTACCTCGTGGGCATGGGGCGCTCAGACGAAGCCATCGGGGCGGCGAAGAAAGCGCTGGAGTTGGATCCCCTTTCGATCACGCTGAGCACACACCTTGCTTGGATGTATTACCTAGCGGGACGATACGATCTTGCTGTCCTGCAATACGAGAGGACGCTGGAAATGAGTCCGAACTACGCTCGGGCAAGACGCGATTTCAGTTTGTCGCTGGTCGAGAAAGGCCGCTACGAAGATGCCATCCGAGAGGCGCGCAGAGGCATTGAACTTTCCGAAGCAAGCCCCATCATGCTCGATGCGCTGGGTTATGTGTACGCAAAGGCCGGAAGGAAGAGCGACGCCCGAAAAGTTCTCCGCCAACTGCAGAAAATGTCGACAAGTCGTTATGTCTCGCCGTTCGGCGTCGCCGGAATCCACGCGGCCCTCGGCGAGAAGGATGCCGCTTTTTCTTTCCTCGAGCGGGCGTACGACGACCGCGCGGGGCAATTGGTTTGGCTGAACGTCAATCCGAAGTTCGACAGCTTGCACTCCGACCCCAGATTCGCGGATCTCGTCGGCCGCTTAGGATTGCCGAAGACACATACGGAAGCGGAAAGCGGTCGTCCGATAACCTGAGTTGGCAAGCGGATGCGAGGGCACATGCGGGTCGGTCGCAATTCACGAGCCGTGGCTGTCGTGATTCTGTTCCTCTCCATGCTATGGCCAAGGCAAGCCCGAGCCGATGATGCAGGCTCGATCGAAGGGAAAGTAACGGATCCGTCGGGCGCTGTCATCTCAGGGGCACTCCTCAAGGTACACAACCTTCAGACTGCCGCAACGTTCGCGGCAACCAGCAACGATAGTGGGTTGTTCGAGTTCGCAGTCCTTCCCGTTGGCACGTACGAGCTGACGCTGAGGCACGACGGCTTCGCCCCTCTCATTCAGAAAGACCTCTCTGTGACCGTCGGCGCCCGGATCAACCTGCCGCTGACGCTCACCCTCGCCACCAAGGCCGAGTCAGTCGTTGTTAATGCTGGTGCGCCGATCCTGGAGACCACTCGAAGCCAGGTGAGCACCACAATGGACTCCCGCTCCATCGCCGAACTGCCCGTCAACGGCCGCAACTTCAACGACTTCGTCTTGCTTACGCCCGGTGTTGTTCGTGACGCGCGCACCCAGATGGCCAGTTTTGCAGGCCAGCGCAGCATGAATTCATTGCTCGTGGATGGAGCCGACATGAATCAGAATCATTTCGGCTTGCCTATGGGCAGTGTCGGTGAGACCGCTCCTTATCAGTTTAGCCTCAGTGTCGTGCAGGAATTCCAAGTGAATTCGAATGCCTATTCGGCCGAACTTGGTCGCGCTGGCGCTGGAGTCATCAGCGTCGTGACCAAGTCCGGCACGAATGAATTCCACGGGACCACTTTCTGGTACTACCGCGACAAATCCATGAACGCCACAGATTTCGTGAATAAGCTCAACGGCAGGCCCAAATCGCCCTATCACTTCAATCAGTTCGGGAGCACCCTCGGTGGTCCACTCGTCAAAGAAAAGCTTTTCTTCCTTGCCAGCTACGATGGCCAGCGCAGCACCATACAAAACTCGGTCTTCCTGAATTTGCCGGCAAACTTCGTCTTTTCGCCTGACCCTGCAATCGCCGCATATGAGCAGAACGCCCTGGCCTACTTGGCTGTGCGCAGCGCCTCCTGGACCCAAACCTTCAACCAGGATGCCTCCTTCGCTAAACTAGATTGGCAATTGGCTCGCTCCCATCTTCTCACCGGACGGTGGAACCACCAGCGCTTCACCGGCGAAGGGCAGGAAAACCGCGGGCCCCAGAATTCTTTCGAGCACACCGGCACGACGAGCGTGAACAGGGATTCGTTGTCCTTCTCGTTGACCTCGACACTCTCATCGTCCCGCGTCAACGTCGCCCGGTTTTCCTCCGTGAAAAGCGACCAACCTGGCACGGCCTACAGCCCCAGCCCAGAGGCCAATGTGTTCCAGAACGGCCAGCTCGTCCTCACGGTCGGCCGCAACGCCATGAGCCCGCGAGAGAATACTATCCAGCGTCTGGAGTGGTCCGACACACTTTCTTCCTTTCATGGCCATCACAGCCTGAAAGTTGGTGGGAACGCGCTATGGGATCAGATCACGTTCTTTTCGAGGGCCCTTTTTTCCGGCAGCTATCGCTTTACGAGCCTGGAGAGTTTCGGACTGAGCCTAGCTGGAAGCCCGACGCCTCAGCAGGGCGAGTTTTATCGCCAAACTTTCTCGGGCACTGGGATGCCGGGCATCAAAGCGCGCGCAGATTTCACCGAGTGGGCGGCATTCCTACAGGATGAATGGCGCGTCGCCCCACAGCTCACCTTAAATCTCGGTGTTCGATACGACTTGCAAGTCATCGCCAAACCCACGGTGAAAAACCAATCGCTGGCTCTCGTCGGTCTCGGCTTGGATACTAGTTTTGTCCCGTTGGACCCCAACAACGTTGCGCAACGCGTGGGCTTCGCTTGGACGCCGTTCGGCCAGCGCCTTGTGGTTCGCGGCGGCTACGGCATTTTCTATGGCATGACTCCCTCGCTCATGACCGCACGAGCTTTTTTTCAGAACGGTGTCACGGTCGTGACCGACACGTTTCGCGCCGGCACGTCGGCGGCCGCGATTATCCCAGCTTATCCCAACACGCTGTGCGGCCCGCCGGACCCGTCAGGCATCTCTCCGAGTTGTCCCGCTCCCGACGTGCCGGGCGGCAATCCCACCCTTGTTTTCTTTTCGCCGCACTACGTCCAGCCCTACACGCAGCAAGGCAGTCTCGGAATCGAACTCGAGCCGCGCAAGGACATGGCTTTGTCCGTGGGTTACTTGTGGGTGAAAGGCACGCATTTGCAGCGCACGCAAGACGTCAATCTGCTCCCGCCCGATTCCGCGCAGATTGGCATTGCAGGTATCACCGAGGTACTCAAGTACGAACAGTTCCCCAACGACCGGCCGATCAAAGGCTTCGACCGCATCTGGAATTTTGAAAGCACGGCCAACTCCACTTACCATGGCCTGGTCTTGCAGGTAAGCCAACGCTGGGCTCACAATTTCCAACTTCTCGGCTCCTATACATTTGGAAAGGTGATCGACGATGTGCCCGATCACCTCGTCGTCAATCCAGGACCTGATGATTTCGCCCAGGTTTCTGACTCGACGAATCCGCGTGCCGATCGCGGCCCAGGCGCCAATGACCAGCGGCACCGGCTCGTCGTCAGCGGAATCTGGTTGCCGGTTTCCCGCGAGAACTGGCCACGCGTTGCCAGAACTATTCTTGGTGGTTGGGAACTCAGCGGCATCTTCACAGCTCAATCGGGCCACCCGTACTCCGGGTTGGTCAGCTCTGACCTGAACAATGACGGCAATCCCGCCACAGACCGCACACCCGGACTGGGAAGAGATACGTTCTACCTTCCGGCTACGGTTTCCCTGGACCCGCGTGTCACACGTGACGTACCGCTGCATGAGCGCATGAGGCTGCAACTGATCTGGGAGTCCTTCAACGTCCTGAACCACTCGAACGTGACGGGAGTGCGTACAACCCAGTTTTCTCTTACCGCGTCGCGGATCATTTGCGGTGTCGCCGGCATTCCTTGTTTGGTTCCGCAGAATGGAGGCCTCTCCGCATTCGGCACTCCTACTGCGACTTCGGGCCCGCGAATCATGCAACTTTCTGCCAAGTTAGTTTTCTAGGAGTGGTGAACATGAACTCACTGTCAAAAGTTCTGTTCGTTCGAACTCCGCAAAATCCAATCAGCAAATCGTATGCCCTCTTCGTCTCTGGTGGCAGTATCGACCTACAACTGAGCAGATCTTCAGTGCTTGGCAACTTCGGCCACAACATCTCAACCAGCAACAATCCCCGGATCATCTCTTCGATTAAATTCTGTCCGTCATAAGTGCAGTAGTCCTGTGGAAATTAACAGGAAATTCTTACCTCAACAGAGCACACGATTCGGTTTATAGATTTTGAGGAATGGGTCAATCAGGGTATCCGGGCAAGATGACGACAAGAAGGCGAGTCAGAGACATTTTGGGATTGGAAAAAGCGGATAGGCGCTTTCAACCTGGGGCACGACCGGATTGATTGAGGTCGCGCTAGTTTGCGACTGAATGGCAGCCCCGTTCGTCCACGATTCGAAGCAACCCGCTGGCTTGTCGAGAGTACTGGCGCGCCGGTACGGTGGGACCATTCGCTGTCGCAGGTTCGCGCAATATCCTTCTCTTTCGAGCGTCTGCGGAAACGAAGGAAGAAGTGATGCGCCTGTCACCCGTAAACGTGTCATTCAGAGTGCTCGTATTTCTCCTCATCGGCACAGGGGGAATCGTCGTCGCGTCCCGATTGGTAGCGCCCAAGAAAGCGGTTGCCTGTTGCAGCGCTGACACCTGTGCTCGGAACCACCACCATAAATGACAGGAGGAAGGGGGGCGTTCGCGCCTTCGCGATAACTCCAAGCAACGGCCTAGTGCTTAGGTGGAGGCCTATAGCCTTCTTGGTGAATCCACTTTGCCGGAACAGCGCTGCTGTCAATCCGCCTCACGTGCCCCACGCTTAATCCTGTCGCCACCCATGCGCACAAAAGCTTGTGCGCATGCCTCGTAAAATCGAACTGACAGTGCGAGCACTCAAGATGAATCACGTCATGTAGCTCGATGTGCGAAACGCCCATCGGCCAAGACAAGCCGAAGAACTTGCCGCATTGAATACAATCAGTGCAGTAAGCAAACCAGAATGGTGATCTTCCGCGACGCACATGCTGATCGTGCGGTTCTTTGCGTTGGTAATACCTCGGGTCCGCATTGAGGTCAATGGGTGTGTCAAATTCAAATTCCATGCCAGTCTCCGGGTGAGGACGGAAGGTTGGTAGTAGGAACGGGGGACGACAGTCTACTTCTTTTTGCTCCACAAATCCCAAAACATATTTATTGTCTTAGGAGCGTGCCCGGCGTAGTGGTTGTTCGCGTAGGCGAAAATCTTTCGGATGCGCTTGTCGTTCACAACTCTTTGCAATAAGTCGACCCAATTTTCTAAATCAGATCTTCTATCGACGACCGTTTTATCCCAAGTCGTGGTCTGTTCTTCGATTCCCTTGCGATTACCGAGCCAGCGCACGTAAGCAAACTCAGCCGTAATTAGGTCCAGTGGCTCCTTCATCTCCCAAGGACGAGGCATGAATGAAGTATCAGTGAGAGTCAGTGCGACGTTGCGCTCCCTAAGAAAATCGGTCAGTCGAGCATCGAGCCAACTCTTGTTGCGAATCTCAACGGCGAACCGAAGCGAACCGTTCGGGATTCTTTTGAGAAATGAATCCAGACGGGTCAGGAATTCTTTCGAGTCCTTGAGAATCCACTTATCGAACTTCGGAAACTGGAACAGCATCGGCCCGAGTTTTTCTCCCAGCAAAGAAACCGTCTCGATGAATTCATCGAACTCGGATTCACACCCGACAAGAATTTTCTCATGTGTGACGATCTGGGGAACTTTCAGTGCGAGCACAAAGTCTGCTGGGGTCTTGTCTCTCCAAGAAGTGACGGTTGAGGGGCGAGGCGTTCCGTAGAAAGTGCTGTCGATCTCGACGGTTCTGAATTTGCCAGCGTAGTAGGACAAGAACTCTTGAGATCGCATTCCCACCGGGTAGAACGTGCCTTGCCAACCTTTGGCCGTGAAAGACGAAGTGCCGAGCAGGACTCCGGGGATTTCGAAAGGACGAGCAACTTGTAACTGAGTTGACGATGCGACTAATTCTTGTGTTTGGACCAATTCGAAAAGCGAAGTCTGGCCAGGCGCATTCGATCTGGTTGGTTTCGACAAGGGCTAAACCATGCAGTTCAAGCGTAAAACTTTACTTTGCCATCCACCACCACGGCAGTGTATCTATGATTCTCCAAGAACTGCATCAATTTCATTCCTTCTCGTGCCATCTTCGCCCATCGCGATTTCGTCTCGGGATTCTGTTCGAGTCCGCGAATCTCGCGCCCATCGAAGACGAAATCAATCTGCTTGAGCTTTCGTTTTAAAGTTGTGTGGACCGGATACTTCTTACCTTCAACTTCGACCATCGATGACTTATCGACAAGCGATTGCCGCCAGACCGAAATGAGAGCTTCCTCGAACGTCATCTCGCCCCCACGCCAGAAATGATATGCTCCGCGCCAAGAAACCGGGTATCAAAGATGTCGACGCCTTCATCAGAAAAGGCGAGTTCGGCAAGCGGCCTCAGCTTCGTATTTGTATCGGGTTGCTGAGTCGTGCTGTAAAATCTTGAAATGAAATCCGCCAAGTTTCGATGGGTGCTGTTCCAATACAAAAATCGTCGTGAACTTGTCATCTTGTCGAAGTTCAAGACGAAAAAGGAAGCGGAGAAAGCGCGGGAGAAATGCCCAGAAAGCAAAGCCCGAAAAATCGGAATCGGAGTTCAGTTTTAGTACTGTTCCTATCGTGTACCAAAGTACAGTAGCTTTCGAACCCTAGTTTTCAGAGAATTCGCCTACACTACATACCAAACACCCGAATTGGCAGGACGCACGAAAAGACCACCGAAGCGTCCTGCCCCTCAAACAACTTACTTCTTCCGAAATCATTCTAACGATGAGTTAAGTCTAGCTTTTTGGGCAATACTGGTCGTCCGGTCAGTAGACCCCCTGCTATACATTCTTCTAGCCTAGCGAAAGTACGGAGGCTGAATGTCCCTATGCTTGGATTCGCAAAAGAGACAACCGCCAGCGACTCTCCTAACACCGTTGCCGAGTTCAAAGAAGGACTGAGGCATCTCAAGAACGGTTATCCCCAAAAGGCTTTAGAGAAGCTGCAAAGTGCCTTTGAATCTGACAAAAATAATCCGTTCTACATTTCATTTCTTGGGGTTTCGATTGCCCGTGCGCAGCGGAAATGGACTCAAGCCACCGAGCTTTGCGAAGCGGCGGTACGGCTAAATCCTAGGGAAATCCAGTTTCATCTCAATCTTGGAGAAGTTTACGCGATGGCGGGCCAACGCGAGAGGTCCTTACGCACGCTGGACCTCGCACTAGGATTATTTGGTGACGACCGAAGATTGAAGCGGGCTTACAGCAAGATGGAGAAACGGCGCAGCCCTGTGTTGCCATTCTTGGAGCGCGGGCATTTCTTGAATCGTGAACTCGGCAAGTTGCGACACCGCATATTGAAACACTTCGAGTAGAACCACGAATCTGGTTGCGGTTTGCAGACACTCCCATTCCGCCTAGAGTCTGACATTGTTTAAATTCGGTAGGACCTACGTTCGCACTGCGGATACTTTGGCTTTGTGGAACGCTTCAGTAATCGTTCGTCTGAAAATTAACAGCCGAATGCTCTACCGTTGAGCTATCGGGGATCCGTGCAGATGATGACCCAATTTTAGTACATTGATGCGCCTATCGCAAAATCTCTCGGCGCGCAAGAAAAGGCTTCAGTAAGGAGAACTGCGCTCTAATTCTTTCGCTACTTCACAAGGCTCATGTTGTGCATGCCCGCCGCGAACGAAAATCCCGCACCTGCAGCCTGAGGCACCCACCACATTTTCCTCATCAGAGGGCTGCGGCTCTTCATCATTTTGTGCCCGAGAAAATCCATCAGCGTCGGGCTCACCTGCGTTGCCGCATAAATCGCCCCGGAATGGGCAAACGGCCGAAGCAGCGGATTCGCTTCGTTCCCGAACCCGCCTGAAACCGCTCGGCGCGTCGAATACGCATCGAACGCCGCCGTGCCGTGTCCCACCACCGACAATCCCAACCACGCTATGCGCTGGCCCGGAGTTTCCATCCGGCCGTGAAGCGCAAACTTCGGCGGATTCACCGGCTGGATCGGGGCCGCCGGCTGAATTGGCTCAGCCGAAAGCGAAGACGATTCGCCGCTCGCCGCAGCTGAGTTATCTGTAGCAATCTTCGGTGCGGGAGCTGCCGGCAAAGTTTTTGCGGATGAAGAATCCGATTTTGCTGCGTCGCTTTCTACGGCAACGGGCGTGGCAGCAGGACTATCTCTAACAGCTGCAGGGTTTTGCGGGAAACTGAACGCAAGGAGGGCTGCGGCCAGGAACATTTGAATCACCTCAGTGCCGCAAGCTCTTCGAAGTCACGCCGCCTGCGACCCTCCCAGTATCCTGTACGGAAGGACAGGTGTCACTGGACTTTTGGTCACATTTTTTTCAGTACCCACGTTTGAACCATTTTCCTAGTACCCGCTGTTCCAGGCCACAAACCGTCCCTGGTACCTCAGGGCAGGCTGAGTTCTTGATCCTGGGGACAAAACTCAAAACTGACCCTGCCCACTGACTTCCGTCGCTGCTATAATCCTCCCCCAAGCCGCCCAGTCTTGGGTCCGATCTCGGCTGAGCGCGCTCTATATATAATGATGGCGCTCGACTCCTCGGCCAAACGCGCACCCATCCCCAAACGGGGCCCTCAAGCCCCTCGCTTCATCGCCATCGAAGGCCCCCTCCGCGTCGGCAAATCCACTCTCGCCCGCATCCTTGCCGAACGCCTCCACGCCCGTCGCGTTTACGATTGTGAAGACAATCCGTTCTTGACCGATTTCTATAACGAAAAATCCGGCTCCGCCTTTCGCGCTCAAATGTACTTCTTGCTCGAGCGCCAAAAGCGTCTGCGCGAAGCCTTGGCTACCGACTCGCCCGCGCCGCTGCTCTCCGACTTCTTGATGGAAAAAGATCGCATTTTCGCCAATCTCAATTTGGATGATGAGGAACTGAAGCTTTACGAACGCTATTACGATCTGCTTGCTCGCGAAATTCCCGCGCCGGACCTCGTCATTTATCTTCAGGCCAAGCCCGAAACGCTGCATACTCGCATCGCCAAAAAAGCGGCTCGCGGCGAATCGCAAATTTCGCCCGAATACGTGGAAGAAGTCGCCCGCGCCTACGAACATTTCTTCTTCCGCTACGAGGCCTCGGACCTCCTCGTCATCGACACCTCCGACATTGACTTCGTCGAACGCAGCGAAGACCTCCAGCAACTCCTGCGCCGCCTGCAAGAGCCCGTCAAGGGCACGCAGTACTTCCTGCCGCTTGGCCAAGCCGAATAGAGCTTGTTCCCTACTGGAAAGGCGTGTTCTCACGTGGAGTGTGATCGCAGAGGAGGGTACACCCCCGCCATTTTGTGCAAAGAGTGCGCAAACGATAGAAAAGAAATGAGATGCGCTGCATTCTCTTGCAAGAGAGTGAAAGAAGAGTGCCCCTCGACGCCCGGGGTAAACGGAAGTGATTGAAAACAAAGGAGCGATCTTTGGTGCTTGGGTACGCCACCTCGGGCAATTCGGATGGTTATCAAAGGAAAGGAGTTGTTGGCGGAGCAGTTTGTAAGGTTATGAAAATAAAGGACGGACAAACGCCTGTTTTGTTTAGTGGAAGGTGAAAAGGAGGGATGGGAAGCCGCCGGGAAGAATGAGGGGCCAACCCAGCGAGAGCGCATCGTCAAAAGGCTGGAGTAGAGAACCGTAGCCAGGTAAGCTTCAATTATAGCATACTAGTATAGCTTGTCAAGGAATTACTACGCTTGCAAGGTCCAGGACTAGAAAAGGAATTAAGGGTGCCATCCGCGAATCGACCGAGGTTGTTTGCGATTCTATTCGCGACCGCGCTTCTACTGCCGCAATCGCCGAGTCAAACTGCGCCACATAACGCTCGGACAGATGAAAAAGATAACGGACTCACAGGTGAATTTGCTTTAGAAAAGGGCCCAAGATTTTCTTTGCTACATCGGCAGCAGGTTCTCGTTGACCAAGCGATCGAAGAGATAAAGCAAGGTTACGGCGGCTCGTTGGCAACAGTGAAAGGCCCCGACAGTACACTTGACTCGTCATTTTTCCTGTCCAGATATCTGCGCGAGTTCTCGACACCTCAGAACAAGAACAGCCTGAAAGACTACGACTATCGGTTTAAGAGAATCCTGGCTCGGGCTTCCAACTATCCGACCATGCTTGATGATCCACGACTCGATTGGGATGTATATCGGGCATTGCTTGCGTATGAGAAATTTTCCGATGGCACAGACCAATATAAGACTGGAACGGGCACGGACTCGGTTATCAACGAGCTCGATAGCGCTAAAGACCTCGCCTGGATGTACATCGAACACCAATCCGATCGATTGGTTAAAGACAAGGCCCGGCAAAGGTGGTGGGTAGATCACCTGGTTCAAGGATTTAATAGCTCGAGTGGCAGTCGCGTGAGTCGTTGGTTTCTACTTCAACTCTGCTTGCTGGCGGATCCAAGTCGGAAGCAGATATCTGTTCCCAGCCCTGATGACTATCCCAAAACACCAATCAGGACGCCATCAACGGATGATCCGTTTCTTATGGTTCGGGCGGGCATGAAACCGCCCGCGTTTAAGGACGCTCTCCAGATGATCGTAGGTCCTTTGGGACTCTCTTTTGAAGTCTGGGGAATCGATCCCGGGAAAATGCCTCCGGCACGGGTCCTGGCGGTTTCGCTTGAAATGACCAAATGGCCGACCGACAGATCGACCATCATTGGCCAGGAAAGCTGGTCTAGGCCTGAGGCGGGAACACTCGAATATGGCGTTCGGTTTTTTCATACCTTCGGCCAACGTGCGGCTTACAGTCATGTCTCTTTCCCAAGCGATCGAAGGGACGGTGTTTTCTTTTTCTGTTTCAATAAGCACCTTTATGTATGGCCCAAAGAAGAAATGGATGGCGGTACATTGCAAATTGCCAGAATTGCGGGACTCATTGACGACGCGATGTGGGCAAGGCTAGTCAGCACACGAGGAGTCAACCCACTGAAAACAACCTTAACTGGCTATTGAAGCATGCCATTTAGCGATCTGCAGCGACTCATAGCGAGACCAAGTCCGTTCCCGGGCATTTAAAACGAAGCTATGGACAGGAAAAAGCAGAACTGGGGCGAGCCGCCGTGGAAGATTGCATTCCGCGCGAAGACGGCAGGCTTGCCTGCGCATGTTGATGTGGCGATCGTGGGCGGGGGATTTGCGGGGCTGACGGCTGCGGCGTATGTGAAACGTGGCCTGGGCAAACGAAATGGTGGGAAAAAATCCGTGCTGGTGCTGGAGGCGGGGCGCATCGGCGACGGAGCGAGCGGCCGCACGGGCGGAATGGCACTGGCGCAATCCGCTGCGGGCGATCTGCCCGGACTCGGAGATGTGCTCAAGAGCTACAAGAAAATCCTGCGCGAACTGGACATTACGGCTGAGCTTGATTTGCGCGGCGTGTGGGAAATCGCACGCGGCACGCGCTCCATGGAAGGAAAAAGAATCACGCCAATTAAAAACTCGCCGATTGACTGGAACGATTCGGGCCGCGTGCGCGCCGTAAAGCTGGTTCAGGGTGGAACGGTGAATCCGGGAAAAGTCGTCGCAGGACTTGCGCGCGCCGCAACCAAAGCCGGAGTGCTGATCGAAGAAACCGCGCGCGTGGTGCGCGTGCAGGTTGGCGCACCGGTGTCCTTACAAGTGGAAGTTTCCGAAGGTGGAAAGATTTGGAAAGAAATCGTGACCGCAGACCGCGTGCTCCTCACGACCAACGCCGGAGCGATCTCCGACGGTAATTTCTCAGACGGAATTTTGGGCGAAAGGAAGCTGACCTTCGCCCTCGCTACTGCGCCGCTCACGAAAAAGCGGATTGCAGCGCTCGGAATGAAGTCCGGGCGGCCGTTCTATACCGTGGACCTGCCGTATTTGTGGGGTAGATTATTTCAAGCCAAATCATCTCGATCTAAAGCAAAGTCGAAAAACAGAGGAATGATTTTTGGCGCCGGCCTCGTTCCGGCATTTGGGGAGTCATTGCCAGAGCATGAGGCTCATCAGCTTTGGAGCGGGCTCGAACGAGAAGACGTCCGCTGCGGCGATTCCGCCGAGCGGCTAAAAAATCTGGAGCAGCGCGTGCGCGCGTTGCATCCGGCGCTCGCGAAGATTCGAGTGACGCATCGCTGGGGCGGGCCAATTCTGATCACCCCGAGTTTCGTGCCAGTTTTTCGCGCGCATCCGAAAAGCAAAAACGTGATACTGCTCGGCGGATTTTCCGGCCACGGCGTCGCGCAAAGCGTTTACCTCGGCCGATGGGCGGCGGAAGTCCTTCTCGGCAAGCGCGCTCTTGCGAAGTGGAGGTAGTGGATGTGGGCTTTGCAGCATGACGGTTCCTTTGTATAGTGACCACGGGAAATTCACGGGAGGAACGCCATGAGCTTGTGGTCGCGCCGTAAATTTTTTCTGACTTCGCTAGCGGGAGGCGCCGTTGCTGCAGGAACTCCGGGATCGGTATTCGGAGAGATTTCTCGCTCCGCGGACTTCGCTCGAAATGGCGGGTGGGGCATAGCCGCTGGAGCGGCGCAGGGCAAACGGCCGCTGATTATTTCCAGCGCGAATGGCGTGAAGGCTCTGCAAAAAGGGATGGATATTTTGAAAGTGGGCGGTGACACGCTGGACGCGGCGGTGTCCGTCGTAACCGTCGTGGAAGACGATCCGAACGACGATTCGGTCGGGTACGGCGGATTGCCGAATGAAGAGGGCGAAGTCGAACTCGATGCGAGTTGCATGCACGGCCCGACGTATCGCGCGGGGTCTGTCGCGGGCGTGCGGCGAATCAAAAATGTCGCGAAGCTCGCGAAGACTGTAATGGAGCGGACGAATCACGTGATGCTCGTCGGCGATGGCGCGCGAAGATTTGCGGTGGCAGAAGGATTTGAGGAGCAAAATTTGTTGACCGAACATTCGCGCAAAATCTGGCTCGCGTGGAAGGCCTCCACTTCTTTTAACTGGCGGCCGGGAATTGATTCACCGGAATGGAAAGAAAAAATGGCGTCCATCTTCAATGACACGCCGGAAGATCAGGCGCTCCTAGCGCGTGCGATTCAAGTGATCAAAGATCCGCCGACCGGAACGATTCCCTGCATGGCGGTGGACGCGAAGGGAGATATTTCCGCGACGACGACCACTTCTGGCCTTTCTTGGAAAATTCCCGGTCGCGTGGGCGATTCGCCGATCATCGGCGCGGGCTGCTGCGTGGATAACGAAGTCGGTGCGGCAGGCTCGACCGGAAAAGGCGAGGAAAATATCAAAATTTCCGGCGGGCACACCATTATCGAAATGATGCGGCAGGGAAAATCGCCGAAGGATGCGTGCCTCGAAGCCTGCGCACGAATCGCGCGGCACTACAAGAATGACAAGAAGAAGCTGGGAACGTTTCATATTTATTTTTACGCGCTGAACAAAGACGGCGTGCACGGAGCTGCTTCGCTCTGGCGCAACGGCTACGAAGCAAGCAAGCGCGCGATGTACGCCGTGCACGACGGGACGGAAGCGAAGCTCGTCGAATGTGCCGACTACTTCGACGAAGCCGGAGGCGACCAGTAGTTTTGGTACTTCTAAGTAAAAACAAGACAAAATAGAACAATGGACCAGGCCAACATTTTGATCATTGGCGGCGGCGTTGTCGGCTGCGCCATCGCTCGAGCGGTTTCGCAGCGCTGGCACGACGTATTCCTCGTCGAGCAATTTCCCAAACTTGGCATGGCGACAAGTTCGCGCAATAGCGGCGTCAACCACTCCGGAATTTATTATCCGAAGAATTCGCTGAAGGCCCGGCATTGCGTCGAAGGCAACAAGCTGCTCTATGAATTTTGCGCGAAGCACAAAGTTCCGTTTCGCCACTGCGGAAAGCTTGTCGTTGCTGCGGATGCACATGAAGAAGAGCAACTCGTCGCACTGAAGAAACGCGGAGAAGACAACGGAGTCGAAGGGTTACGCCTGATTGACGCTGCGGAAATCCGCAAGCACGAACCGCACATCAAGGGACACGCCGCTCTTGTGGTTCCTTCCGCAGGAATTGTTTCCGCAGAAGAATTGGTGCACGCATTTGCGCGCATCGCCACGGAACAAGGGGCGAATATCGTCACCCGTGCAAAGGTGACTTCGCTACAGCCTGCAGGCTCGACGATTCGCGTGGGCTTGCGCATCGGCGACGAAGAAGATTCGCAAACAGAAACGATTGAAGCACGCTGCGTGATTAACGCGGCGGGGCTTTTTGCTGACGAAGTTGGGGCGATGTTCGGGAACAATTCCTGGAAGATTTATCCCGTGCGAGGCGAATATTGCGAAGTGCGAGGCCAGCGAGCGTCGCTGATCAACAATCTGGTTTATCCGCTGCCGCATGCGGATGGCCTAAGTCTTGGCGTGCACTTCACAAAAACTTTGTGGGGAACGTTTTTGCTGGGCCCGACGGCGACGTACGTCGACAGCAAAACGAATTACGAAAAAAACCGGTTGCCCATCGCCGATTTTGCGCACAGCGCCAAGACTTTGTTGCCGGAAATCGAAGAAAAAGATTTGCAACTCGGCTATTCGGGATTGCGGCCGAAGCTCGTTCCGCCGGGCGGCCACGGCATCGCCGATTTTGTGATCATGCGCGATTCCAACGTGCCGCAGGCAATTCACCTCGTTGGCATCGAATCGCCGGGGCTCACCGCAGCGCCCGCGATTGCGAAGCACGTGGCGCAGTTGGCTGCGGAGATTTTGAACTGAGAAAAGGCGAAAAGCACCGGTCTAAAGACCGGCCACTACACAAGAATTTTATTCAACGACGATGCGAAGAAACTTTTTCTTTCCTGCGCGAAGGAGAAATTCTGAAGGCACGGAGAGATCGATCTCCCTGCGAAAGTCATCGACGAGTGTTTCGTTTATTTCAATTCCTTTTTGCTTGATCAGCCGCTCGGCTTCGCTCTTGGAAGGGGCAAGCGACAGTTCGACGAGCAAAGCTGTGAGTTTCTTCGCTGGACCACGCGGAATTTTTTGAACTGGAACTTCCGTGGGTGTTGCGCGGTCGCGGAAAACGCGCTGGAAATTTTCCACGGCTTTCTTGCCAGCGTCGGCGCTGTGGAAACCGGAAACGACTTCGGTGGCGAGCTTTAGTTTCGCATCCATCGGATGCAGCTTGCCGGACGAGACTTCTTTCTTGAGCGCGGCGATTTCTTCGGGCCCGCGGTCTGTAACGAGTTCGTAGTAGGACCACATGAGAACGTCAGGAATGGACATGAGCTTGCCGAAAATTTCCTGCGGCGTCTCGGTGATGCCGACGTAGTTGCCGAAGCTCTTTGACATTTTGCGGGAGCCGTCGAGGCCGACGAGAATCGGCATGGTGACGCAGATTTCGCCTTCGAGGCCGTATTCGCGCTGGATTTCGCGGTGCACAAGCAGATTGAATTTTTGTTCCGTCGCACCGAGTTCGACGTCGGATTTGAGCATCACCGCGTCATAAGCGGTCAGCAGCGGGTAGAGCAGTTCGTGGACGGAAATCGGTTGTTCGTTGTCGAGGCGCGAACGAAAATCCTCGCGCTCGAGCATGCGCGCGAGGCGGTAATGAGCGCAAAGCTTTACGACTTCGGCGCTCGAAAGTTTGTCGAGCCATTCGCTGTTGCAGCGAACTTCGGTTTTGTTTTTGTCGAGGATCTTGAAAACTTGCGCGAGATACGTTTTCGCGTTGGCATCCACTTCTTCGCGAGAAAGCGGCGGACGCGTTTCCGAGCGGCCGGTGGGATCGCCGATCATGGCGGAAAAATCGCCGATGAGGAAAATTGCGGTGTGGCCCATATCCTGAAAATGTTTTAGTTTGCGGAGTACCACTGTGTGGCCGAGATGAATGTCTGGTGCGGTGGGATCGACGCCAAGGTAGACGCGGAGAGGCTTTCCGGTCTTGAGGGATTTTTCGAGGCGCGCGCGAAGCTCCTCTTCGCGAATGATTTCGGCGACGCCTTTTTTCAGATAGGCGAGTTGTTCGGCAACGGGTTTGAAACTTGCTGACATTTTTCTCGAAAGCTAGGAAGCGCCTTTGGTTAGAGGAACCAATACTACACGGCGCCTTTCGATTTTGTAATTTCCTTCCAGAACAATTTTCACGGCTTCGGAATAAATTCGGTGCTCTTCTTTCAAAACTCGAGCGCTAAGGGATTCTTCCGTGTCGTTGTCTTCGACGGGAACTACGGATTGCAGAATGATCGGGCCGGCGTCGAGGTTTTCATCCACAAAATGAACGGTGCAACCGGCGAATTTCACGCCATAGTCGAGCGCCTGCTTTTGCGCTTCGAGTCCCGGAAACGAAGGCAAGAGAGACGGATGAATGTTCAGGATTCTCTGGGGGAACGCTGAAATGAAATAGGGTGAAAGCAAACGCATGTAACCGGCGAGGCAAACGAGATCGACTTTGGCTTCGTGAAGAGCGACGACGACGAGACGGTCGTAGGCTTCACGTTCGAGGCCTTTCGAAGGGATTACGCGTGTGGCTAGGCCACGGGATTTGGCGCGTTCGATTCCGGCGGCAGTTTCGCGATTGCTGAGGACGAGCGCGATTTCCGCATGGGGGATACGGCCGGAGGCAACGGAGTCAGCGAGGGCTTCAAAGTTCGAGCCGCGGCCGCTCAAGAGCACGGCTATGCGATGAGTCATAAACAGAAAACGGTAGCACAGAAGCGAGGTGAGGCGAAATGCGCGAAAAGCACGCTCTTGTCCTAATCTGGCTTCCTCGGTGAATTGGGTGGGCTGTGCTTATTCGAGGCAACATGCGGCGCATCATGGAGCACGTCACCAATCATTTCTTGGACCGTTCGCAATGCGTCAATCTCCGACACGACAGGCGAGAAGAATAGCCGGGAAACTGCACGGGGCAGCAACAACTTGAGACTCTCCCATTCGGATAAACTCTCTGTGACGTCTTTGATCGTGGATTCAGGAACGAATCGACCGAATAATCGAGTTACCTTGCGCTTGTAAAGCCACCGGAAAATCATTGAACGCTCTGGGCTTGCCGACGTTTCGCCACGAGATCCGTACGCTTCGAGAAGTTGGACTCTGTCAAATATGGCTCTCGAATGATAATTGCAGACCGTGCCGCAGTTAAGCCCAGGAGTAGCCGTGTCTGGATAGTGGCAGAGAGCGGACGCGGTCGCCGTTGGCGGCGAAGATGGCGTTGGTGACGGCGCCGAGAATCGGCGGAAGCGCCGGTTCGCCGAGGCCAGTCGGAGAATTTTCTGTTTTCAAATAGTGCACGGAAATTTCCGTGGGAGCTTGCTTCATTCGAACGGGTTCGTATTCGTTGAAGTTGCTCTGTTTTGCGCGGCCGCCGTCGATGGTGATTTCCTGCGCCATCAACTGGCTGAGCGCTTCGGTGACGGCGCCTTGGGTCTGATTTTCCGCGTTGAGCGGATTGATGATTTGGCTGCCGATGTCGCCGGCGATCCAGATTTTTTCGATTTTTACTTTTTTCGTGGAATCGACGTGGAGCAGAGCTGCTCCGGCGAAATGGCCGCGATGCGAAAAATGGAAACCGACGCCCATGCCGGTGCCTTTGGGCAAAGTGCGCTTGCCCCACTGCGATTCGCGGGCGACGAGCTCGAGGACGCCCTTCATTCGAACAGGATCAAATTCGGGGGTGCCCGCAGGCGAAGCGGTGGAAGCGTTCGTGACACGCGGTGAGCTCAAGAGTTGGAGACGGAATTGAACGGGATCCACGCCGGCGGCGTGGGCGAGCTCATCGAGAAAAGATTGAAAGACCCAGGCGTAACCGTTGCTGCCAGGCGCGCGCAGAGCGTACGTGGGAATTCCGGACGGCATCAGCGATGCGCCGAACGAGAAAGCGGGAACGAAGCTGGCGGGAAATTCGTTGGGACCAATGCCCGCGGCAGGAGCAAATGATTTGTCCTGACCAAGACTGACGAAATGATTTCTCCAGGCGACGAGTTTGCCAGAAGAGTCGACGCCGCCTTTGAGGTAGTGAAAACCAAGGGGGCGATAGTGATCGTGATGAAAATCGTCTTCGCGGGTCCAGAGAAGTTTGACAGGCGCGCCGACTTCCTTGGCGATGGCGGCCACTTCGAGCATGTAGTCGTTCGTGAGGCGGCGGCCGAATCCACCGCCGGCTCGGCGAAGGTGAACGGTGATGTTCGCTTCGGGAATTTTTAGAAAGTCGGCGACGAGCTGGCGGCCACGTTCGGGAGTTTGGCTAGGCGACCAGATTTCTAGTTTGCCGTCTTTGAAGTGGGCGAGGCAATTTTGCGGCTCCATGGGAGCGTGCGCGAGAAACGGATAAGCGTAGGCAGCTTCGACGGTTTTAGCAGCGGATTTTAGAGCGGAATTGGTGTCACCGTCGGTGCGAAGGAAGAAAACTGGATCTTTTTTCGAAAGTTCATCGGCGGTGCGAGCGAAATTCTGGCTGCTTTGTTGCGCTGTCGGACTTTCGCTCCAGGCCACGCGGAGTTTCGAACGCGCTTGCTGCGCTTGCCACCAACTGTCCGCAACGATCGCGATGCCGCAATGTAAGCCGAGCAAGTCTTGCGTACCTTCGATGATGAAACAGTGGCGAATGCCGGGAAGAGCGCGGATTTCGTCCACGTTAGCGGAAGTGATTTTGCTGGCGAAAACAGGGCACTTTTCAAAAACCGCATAGAGCATGCCGGGAACTTTGAAATCAATGCTGTAAGGAAATTTTCCGGTGACGATGGAGGGATTGTCCACGCTGCGGGTGGGCTTGCCGATGATTTTGTAATCCTGCGGATCTTTTGGCTTCACCGATTGCAAATCGGGCGGAGTAAGCGTCGCAACTTTGCTTGTGAGTTCCCCGTAACCCAGCGAACGATTTGACGGCGCGTGGATAACACGGCCGGAGGAAGTAGAACATTCGGATTCGGGAACGCTCCAGGTTTGCGCAGCAGCGGTGATGAACATTTGGCGGACGGCGGCGCCAACGTGGCGAAGGGGATCCCAGTTAATGGGAGTAGCATTGCTGCCACCGGCCCGCTGCGGGCCGAATTTTGTTTCGTCGAGGTCGGCTTGTTCGATTCGGACGTTTTTCCAATCAACGTCGAGTTCGTCGGCGAGAATCATGGAGAGATGCGTTTTGACGCCCTGACCGATTTCGGGATTTTTGGAAAGAATGGTGACGACGCCGTCAGGGGCAATGCGGAAGAAAGACATGGCGGCGAATGCCGGCTGGGGCGCCGCGGCGGCTGAACCTTGCATAAGCGCGGCGGCGACGGGGCGGGCGTAACAGGCGATGAGAACGCCTCCACCTGCGATTGAGCTGATTTTCAGGAATTCACGACGAGCGAGAAGAGCGGTTTGCACGGGGCACCTCGCGGCTGGTGGGAGCCCATATTTTAGCGCCATGCAGCGGGAAGTTGGCAAGGGAGATGTGGGCGAAATTGTGCAGAAAATCGGAGGGCTGCGCATAGATGTGGCCCACCTACGGCGCTGAATTGGCAGAAGCAATTTCGAAATCGGCAGTGCGTGCGACGATTTGGTGAGAAAAGTTGTCCTGCACTTTGATTTCGAATGTGTAATGGCCGGGCGCGAATGCCCCGAGCGGCAGCCGGCGATTCAGAGTGATTTGTTCGCCGTCGCGCCCGATAGAGGCGGAGTTTTCCGTGGAAGTCCAGATTTGGCGCTTGTCGCGCAGCAGACGATAGGTTGCCGAGACGCTGGTGGCGCGAAGAACTTCATCCGTTTTCAGATTGTAAAGCTGGAGAAAGATCCCGAGACTCTCCGCATTAGTGAAACTGTGCGAGAGACGAGGGCGGACTTTGTAGGCGCCAAAAATGAATTGGCCGAGGCCGATTTGGTTCGACGGCACGGATTCGATTTTGTCGGCGAGGATAAGCGAGCTGGCGTTGAGTGCTCCCTCTTCATATTGAGGAACCCGCAGAGCGGTTCCAATCACGCCGACATTTCCCGATTCGACGTCCTTCACAACGACGTCGAGACGATAGAGGCCGGGATGGAGCGGAACGGATTTCTGATATAGAGAAGATTGCTCGAGAGATTTTTGAAAGAGCGAATCAGGAACGTCGTGCGCGACGGCTTCTTCGAAAGTTTGCACTACGTGGCCGCCGGGCGTGGTGATGCGAGCGTAGACGTTTACGATTGACGAGTGAACGCCATCTTTCGTGCGGTAGCCCATTTGGCCGTTGGGGATTTGAAGCGTGATGGGGACGATGACGGAGTCGGACGTTGCGCGGAGAAATGCGACGTCGTAGCTGACATCCATCTGATTCCGGATGACGCGAGAGAAGACTTCGGTTGTCATGTTCTTGAGGGGAGGCGGCGGACCCAGGACGCGGACGTAGCGATCGAGGCTTTCGAATTCGTTCATGCTGGCGGGGCGGGAGCCGAGCGGCGCGGGGAGCATGATGCCATCAACATTGCTGAAACGGTCAGCCTTGGATTTCAGACCCATTACTTCGAGAGCGCTGGGGCCTGCGCCCGGAACATGAGCGAGAGCATCTTTTTCGCCGGGATCACGTGTTAGGTGGTACTCACCGGTGCCAGAGGGATCGACGAATTCGAGCTCGATATTTTCGCCGACGCTTTCGAGATGGCGGTAGCGCCAGAGTTCCCACGGATACGTTGTGGTTGAGCCGCCGCCTTGCCACATAGGGCGATCGTAAGTGCCGCCGGTAGGGTGGGATTCGATTTCGTCGGGCGGGCCCCAGACGATGTAAATGTGGCCGCGGTCGGTTTTCCAGCCGGGGATGCCGGAAGCGAAATGTTCATTGGCGTAAGCGATGCGGCGGTAGTGTTCCTCTTTAAATTCGTTTACAGAAGAATCGGGATTGGGATTACGGCGTTGCCAGAAATTCTCAATGAATTGTTCACGTTCTTCGTTGGTGCCGAGTCGTTTGAAGGCGGCACGCTCCTCATCTTTGAGAATGTACTTCCCGTCTTCTTCAATGAATTGGTCGAATGCGTAGCTAAGTTCGTCTTTTGCTTTCTTTTGCTGCCTCTTGCGCTGCTTTTCGGGCGGAGCTTTTTGTGGAGGCTGGTCTGAAGCACGGACGTCTTGCGCGTACGCTGCAAATCCTGAAGCGAAAATCACAGAGAGGGTTAGAACTGCAAGACGCAGAGCGTTATGGCGCATGGAAGCACCTCGAGGGCAAGAGATGGGGCGGAAGGCGCGAAGACAAGATCGCCCAACACCCGACGAGGACCGCCCGTTGGTTGCTCAGAATCGGGAAGTGAGCGGAGGGTTGCCCGCGATGAACCGGCCCACCTCAAAAGGTGGCCGCTACAAGTTCGTGGTGGTGCCAGGAAGGTTTGTTAGAATTTGCGGCGCAAGAAATTAAGCTGACGTGGGGGCGTGATGAAATTAAGGAATTGGATGAAGGAGTCGTGGAACATGCGCGTTGGGGTGGTTCTGCTTGCATGTTTCTTGGTGGCAGGAGCTGCGAATGCGCAGAAGAAAATGGGCGGGGATCCAGTGGAGCCTGCGAGGAGCGAGCCTCGGGCGAAGCGTCCAGTGCGGATGACGCGGGCGATTGCGCGGCAGAGCGTGGACACGAAGTCCATGGTGGCGCTGATTGATCAGATGGTTGCGTGCGGAACGCGGCTGACGCTTTCTTCGTGGACCGATCCGAAACGCGGGATTGGGTGCGCGCGGGACAAGATTGTGGCGCGGCTGGAGGAAATTTCGAAAGTGACCGGCGGGAAATTGCAAGTCGTGGTGGATAAATTTGAAGCGACGGCGGAGAGAACTTCGGGAAAAGCAGTGCCGCTCGAAAATGTATACGCCATTTTACCGGGAATGGATCCGGTGATGGCCAAGACGGCTTTTGTTGTGTCTGGACATTTCGATTCGCGGCCGTCGGACGTGATGGATCCGAACGCGGACGCGCCTGGCGCGGATGATGATGCGTCGGGCGTGGCCGTGAGCGTGGAGTGCGCACGACTGCTGAGCAAATTGGCGGTGGAAGGAAAAACGGGATTTCGCGCGACGATTTTGTTTGCGGCGGTTTCCGGCGAAGAGCAGGGATTGCTGGGAAGCGGGCATCTTGTCGAATGGCTGAAAGAAAAAGGCTACACGGTGGGTGGAATGCTCGATGACGACATCGTGGGCGACGATCCGTCGCCTGGAGCACCACATCGTGTGCGACTGTTTTCCGGAAACGGCGAGATTGAGGATGCGGATTCGCCTTCGCGGGAACTCGCACGAGCGATTGAAGAGATTGACGGGCGCGACGCGATTCGAATGGTGTTTCGCGTGGACCGTTACGGGCGCGGCGGGGACCACTATCCCTTTTACAAAGCGGGTTTGCCGGCGGTGCGATTCACGGAGCCGCTGGAGGATTACAACCATCAACATCAGACGCCGCGGACGGAAAACGGCGTCGAATACGGAGATTTTGCGAAATATTTGAATGCGGCTTTTTTGGGGAATGTGGCCCGGGACAATGCGGAAGCGCTGAGGCAACTGGCAATGGCGCCTGCTGCGCCGACGGAAGTGCGGCTGAAGGGGGCCGTGACTCCGGATGCCAAGCTTTCGTGGAAAGCCGAAGATGATCCAGAACGCTCGGGATTTGAAATTTTGTGGAGGGAGACGACGGAAGCGCGCTGGAGCGTGTTGGAGTTTGCCCAGAACGCAGGAGAGACTGTGCTGAAGGGCGTTTCGACGGACAATCATTTTTTTGCAGTGCGCGCGACTGGGAAAAATGGAGCGCGGTCGATTGCAACAGCGAGCCAGCCGGAAGTACGGCCTGCGCCGGGGACGGCAAAGAAAAAAGATTAAAGGGGAAGAGTTTGGGCGAGGCACACACCGTAAAAGCGGCGTCAAGCCGCCGCACTCCAAAGGCCGACTCAGTCCCTCGGCTTCGCTCGGGATAAAAAAGTCGGCCTCTACAAAAAACCGCTCAGGCGTTTTGCTTTGCGGCGGCGAATTCGGCGAAGGTGATGAAATGGCCGGCGGCGTCGCGGACTCCGATTTCGCGTGAGCCGTAAAATGTTTTGCGCTCGGGCATGTAAACATCGGCGGATTTGAACGCGGGCTTAAGCGCGTCGAGGTTGTCGACTTCGATGTAAAGGAACGTGGGGCCCTTACGGGCGTCGGGCAGAATGGCGGGAAAGTCTTTTTCCACGCTGGCGTAAGTTTGGTACATCACTTCGGCAGCTCCCTGCTGGAGAATGACGAAGGCGAGACGGTCGCCTTCTGGGGCTTCCACGATTTTGATAAAGCCGAGATGTTCAGTCCAGAACGGAAGGACAGGCTCGATTTTTTCGACAAAGAGGACGGGGGTGAGATTTTTGATCATGAGAATCTCCTTGAGTTCTGCAGTAGTCTAAATTAGACTAGTTTAGGATACGAGAATTGTATGCGGATGTCAAGGAGGAGTCATGAGGACGGAAAGGCGGGAGTTGAAGGATTTGATTTCGATTGGGCCAGCGATGTTGCGGGATTTTGAGTTGCTGGGTATTCGGAGCGTGGGACAACTGGCGAAGCAGGATCCGAAAAAGATGTATGCCCAGCTGGGGCGGATTGCGAAGCAGCATCAGGACATTTGCGTGCTGGATACGTTTGAGGCGGCGGTGGCGCAGGCGAGGAATCCGCGATTGCCGGTGGAGAAGTGCCAATGGTGGTGGTGGAGCGAGAAGAGGAAGCAAGGCAATAAGAAAAAGAATTAGCACTGAGGACGCAGAGAGCGCAGGGAACACAGAGTGAAGAAGAAAAAGGAGAAAGACGGAGCTAGGCTGACGACGGCGGATCTGGTGTTGCTGAGTTTGCTGGCGGAGCGGCCGATGCACGGGTATCAGGCGAATGCGGAGCTTGTGCGGCGGGAAGTGCAGGACTGGGCGGGGATTTCGCGGCCGCAGGTGTACTACTCGCTGGAGAAATTGGCACGGGTGGGAATGTTGCGAGAAGCGGCCGACAAGAAGGAAGCGGAAGGGCCGGAGCGCCAAGTCTATGCAGTGACAGAGAAAGGTAAGCAGGCGCTGGCGGACGCGCTGGAGCGTGTGGACTGGACAACGCAGCGTGAGCGGCCGGCGTTTTTGACGTGGATGGCGCTGTCGTGGCAGGCGCGACGGGGAGTGTTCGCGCAGCAGTTACAAAGGCGGCGGCAATTTTTGCGGGCAGAAGTGTCGCGGGAAAAGGAGACGCTGGAGAGCGTGTTGAAAGAAGTGGGGCATCCGTATCATGAAGCGGTGTGGATGATTTCGCTGATGATTGCGGAGTTTGAGACGGAGTTGAAGTGGCTGGAAAAAGTTGAAAAAGAAATGAAGCTGCGGGGTAAGGCAAAGCATCCGGAGTATGCGAAAGAAATTATGTAGATTCTGACCCTCCGTTACCTTCCCCGAACTTTGCTCGTGGCCGAAACAAGGGTGGGGGACGGAGGCAAAGTCAAGGTTGGGAAGCCATCCTCGTCAAAGATTTCCAGCAATGCACGGTCATGAGCGTCTGTTTGAAGAATTGTCACCTTGATTCCATTCCGGTACTCGACGACGGGTGTGGAACTGAGTCTCGCGCAGATCCTGCCACGTTGATCTTTGACTACGAAGCTCGACGCTTCGACGGAGTCAGCCTTGACCACAACAGGTGGGTTATTAGCTTCAGCATGCTTCACATTGCCAAGCAAAATACCAAGAAACAGAATTAGCATGGCTAGATTGCACACCTGCAATCTGCGTATTTGTGCTTCACTCTTCGCAATTCGTGCACTCAAGGGCTGTTTATCTTTGTGTACATCCATACGAATCCCCACTCAAGAAGAAATGAATCCACAAACAGTTGGACGCCCACTTAAAGGAGCTGTGAGGGTATTAAGCCCCAATCGGTTGAAAGAAAAGGGGCGGCGCGAACGCCGCCCCAGGAGATGGGCACAGGTAGATTGCCTGTGCTACCGGCAAATTAGGATTTGGCTGGCGGCTCCTTTTGTTTGGGTGCGACTTTGGCTAGGGCTGCTTCCATGTCGGGAGGCAGCGCGGTGACGGGAGCTTTGGAAGCTCCTGTGCCGCCATTGCTGGGACCGCCGAAGAAGCGCATGGCTGTTGCAGCGAGGCCATCGAGTGCACCGCCGCCGTTGCCGCCGCCAGTCACGAGAACATCGGGCACGAACTTCGCCTTGCCTTCGGCGAGAGCCGCGACAACGTTGACGATGGCCGTGGCGTTCGAACCGAGCGCTTCGACCTGCGCGCGATAACCGCGGGCACGCGCTAGACCGACCGCTTCGACTTCCGCGCCTTTCGCCGTACCGGTCTGGCGAATGTATTCCGCTTCACCGGTGGCTTCGGCAACACGAGCGTCCGCGTTGTTCTTCTTGATGTCCACGCCGACCTTGGAGCGCGCCAGATCGGCTTGCATGTCCGCAGTGCCCTTGGCCTGCTCCATCTCAATGCGCTGATCCTGCGCGGCGCGCTGCTTCTTGAACGTTTCGATTTCCTGGTTGGCGATTTCGCGATGCGTGAGCACCGTGACCATATCCTCCGGGAAAATCACGTCCTGGATGTAGACGCCTTTGGTTTCGACCTGATATTGCTCGAGCTGCTGGCGGATGTGATCGAACGCTTCAACCTGCACCTGCTGGCGCGTCTCGATGAAGTTGATTGCGGGCATGTTCTGCAACGAGTTGCGGAAGTGATTGCCGACGGCGGCTTGAAGAACCTCGGTGACGAGGTTCCTCATGGTGCCGACCATGGAGATGACGCGCGGAGCTTTGGTGTCCGGCACGTGAATCTGGACTTGCAGGTCAATTTTGAATATGAAGCCTTCCTTGGACTTCGCTACGATCTGCTGGAGTTGCGAATCCAGGTTATGGGCTTCGCTGTTGGCGTCGGCCCAGTTCAAGTTGAGGATGGCCGTCGGCACGATTTCCGGCTCGTAGCAACGCGGGTTAAGGGGATATTTGCCAGTGCGCAAAGGTTCCTGCCAAACGCCACGATGGCCGGGGCGAACGAGGGAACCGTATTTGAAGTCGGCACCGCTCGTGTCCTGCGTGGCGAGGCCAACATATGCCTTGATGACACCGACCTGGCCTTGCTTAATGATGAGCATGGGGACAAATTCCACGCTGACGAGGAACGGATTGAGCGCGTACGCGCCGTAGAGCAGCGGATCGTGCTGCAAGCCGATGTGGCCGCCGTGGTCGAGGAAGGACTGAAAGTCCTGGTAGTTGTTGTGAAGATTGTTTTTGCTGCCGAGCAGCGCTTCGATGATTTGCGCGTCATTCGCGTTGCCGGTTTCCATTCTTTCGACGTCGGCAAAACCGCCTAGCCGGCTGGCGATGTCGCCGGAAGGAAGCGGATCGCCTTCGTAGGTGGTGACGATGCCGACCGCGTCCAGAGTGGAACCGTCTTTGCCACGAGGCTGAGGCTCGATGCGGACGAGCTCGAGCTGTTCAGACTTGAGACCCAGTGCGGCGGGAGTCAATTCCCCGCCGCGGCCCATTTTCATGCAAAGCTCGGGCGAGATCGGTTCGCCGTAAACGCGGCTGCGCGTGATGACCAAGAAGCCGACGGGATGAATCGGGACGAGCGAGCCTGGAGGAAGCACCGGCCGCTGGACGCCTTTTTGTCCATTGAGCTGGATGAAGTTGCGGAGATCGGAAAAATTCGCGAACTCCTTTTTGTAGACTGCGGACTTCGCCCCGATGGGCAAAGGCTGGCCGACTTGCGCGATGACCACGCCGATTTCGCCGGCTGGGACTTGGATCCACGGGTACTTTTCCACGGTATACATTAAGAACATCTTCCAACGCAGGCCAGGCATGAGCAGGTCCGCTTGGTAGCCGGCTTCGCCGTTGAAAGCGACAGGGTTATCTTTGGCCAGCTTCTTGAAAGAAAAACGCTTCGTGACCAGGCCGACTTCCGTTGGGCCGATTTTGTGAAGCGACAGGACGATGAACACCGCTGCAAGCAAAACAGATGGAGCTAGCAGCGGATAGGCATAGAAGAGACTGAGAACGAAATTGAGAACCGACATACACACACCTCCGGGGCGCTGGGCGCCGCTTTGTCTTGCCTTGTCTAAGGGGGTTACATGGTGCAGACGCGCATGACACTGCGCGGGTGCGAAGCGGAAGTCAAGTAGAGCACTAGTACGCGACTTAAAGTAACTTGTTTTCAGTAGTTTAGAGATTGGCAGGTACGGAACGGGGGCTTTTTCCAGCGAGTCCTTTTGCTTCGGACGGGGTTAAACTAAGGAGAGCTGCCCAGCACACCTCAATTCTTTAAGCACGGAAAAAGCTTCAGGAGGGAAAAACATGAGCTTTCGACTTGCGAACATGATTTTCGCGGGATTTTTGGCCTGCACTTTGGCGGGCGGAATAGCCGTTGCTCAAGGAAACGGAAATGGTCATGGGAACGGCAAGGGAAAAGGCCACAACAAGAAGCAGGATGATCAGGGACAAAGCGGTGGTTATGTGCAATATGGCTTTGGAGTGCACGACCGCGAAGTGATTTCGACCTACTATTCGAATCACACCCAGGGTTTACCGCCGGGACTGGCAAAGCGCGGAGGCAATTTGCCTCCGGGGCTTGAAAAGCAACTTGAGAGGAATGGCACCCTGCCGCCGGGTTTGCAGAAAAAGCTGGAGCCGTGCCCCGTGGAATTGGAGCGGCAATTGCCGCCGTTGCCTACAGATTACCGGCGCGTCGTGATTGGGGCTCATATCATGGTGGTCAATGGCAACACGAATGTGATTGTGGACATTTTTAAGGACGTGGTGCGATAGCACAAGCCGGGAAACAGGACTTGAAAATAAAAACAGGGGCGCGAGCGATTGCGCCCTTTTTTCTTTACATGAGGAACTAGGAAGTGAAGGCGGCGTCTAAATCCTACTGATGATGCCGAAGTGCACGTTCGCCCCGTTCTTACTCCTACTTGCGGGGGATGCAATCACGACGCTGGTCCGAGCAGAGGAATGATCAGCAGCCGTGATCAACCAAAACCAACTCCCCCCTTTAGAAGTTTCTTTCCCTGCTTGGATCACATCGAGGGAAGGATAACGACTTGCACGTGCGGCCGTACTTAAAGGGGCTGACTGGGAACTTAAATCAACCATTCAGTTCGAGTGTTTGCCAGAGCGCGATTTAGTTTTCTCCACCACCATTCAGAATTGTACGCAATTAACGAGCCAGAACTGCCGCATTCTCCTGTCACCGCCTTCCCGGATAGATATAGATTAGGACAAATTCAGGGCTCCGGAGTAGGCGACGCGGGCTTTGGCGGTGTCGCCGCGTTCGATGCGGCCGATATTGAAGAATTTTTCGCGACGGCGCTTTAGATCGGCTTCAACCTTGGCGATGTGCGCAGGTGGGACGACGAGAATCATGCCGACGCCGAGATTGAAGGATTCGAGAAGACCATCGGTATCCATTTTTCCGACTTTGGCGAGGTATTTGAAAACCGGCAGAACGGGCCAGGAGGCAAGATCCACGACGGCTTTGACGCCCGCAGGAAGTACGCGCGGGAGATTTCCGGGAATGCCGCCGCCGGTAATGTGCGCGAGCGCCGTGACCCAGCCTTTTGCCAAAATGTTTTTCAATGCGGGCGCGTAGCAGAGATGCGGCTTCAAAAGTTCCGGGCCAATTTTGTTGCCGACTTCAGCGACATACGTTTCCGGCTTGAGCTTTGCAACTTCGAAAACGAGCTTGCGCGCAAGCGAATAGCCGTTGGTGTGCAAACCGGCGGACGGAAGCGCCAGAAGCGTGTCTCCGGGTTTGACATTTTTCCCGGTGAGAAGATTCTTTCGTTCGACGGCGCCGACGATGAATCCAGCTAGATCATATTCTCCGGGAGGATAGAAACCCGGCATTTCGGCCGTCTCTCCACCAATGAGAGCGCAGCCCGCCTTGCGGCAGGCGCGGCTCATGCCGTCAACGAGCTGCTCAACGATGTGGGGATCCATTTTACCGAGCGCGAGGTAGTCGAGAAAAAACAACGGTTCGGCGCCCTGCACCAGAATGTCGTTCACGCAATGATTGACAAGGTCGCCGCCAACGGTGGAGTGAACGTCCATGGCAATAGCCACTTTGAGTTTTGTCCCAACACCATCAGCGCTGGAAACAAGAATCGGCTCCTTGAACTTTTTTGGATCGAGCGCGAAAAGCGCGCCGAAACTCCCGATGCCGCCGAGAACTCCGTTGGTGAAAGTGCGCGTGGCGAGATGGCGGATGCGCTGTTTGGCTTCATCCGCTACGGCGATGTTGACTCCGGCGTCGGCGTATTTCATGGCGTGTGACCCATTTCCCGGGACAACAATTTTGACACAGCAGGCATGTGCAGGCGAGAGGGGGAGCCAGCTCAAGGGTGCGTCAGAAAATACGGAACAAGCGCCTCCAACGAACCGTGCTGGGATGAAAGATGCCGTTCAAGTACGCAGTAAAACGTGCGCCGAAATTGCCGGGCTGCCATGCGCTCTTTGGAGCCGACAGCGACATGTAGATCATCACGGGCGTACCAATGATGTTTTCCCGCGGGACGCAGCCCCAAAAACGCGAGTCGAGCGAATCTTGCCGATTGTCACCCATGGCGAAGTAGCAGTTTTCAGGAACCCTATACGGAAAGATCTTTTCCTTGCCCGCAAAAGCGCCTTCGTACTGACTGGGGGGAGCGAGCCTCGACGGACCGAGCGTGTACGGCTCTATGAAGCGGCGGCCATTGATCCAGACCGACCCTTCCCGGATGTCAACAATATCTCCGGGCAATCCAATGACGCGTTTTACATAGTCGGGCTGATTGGGATCAAACGGCGGTTTGAAGATGATGATTTGCTGGCGCTTCGGATTGCGCCAGAGGGGAACGTGAATGTCCGTGAACGGAATGCCTGCGTCGTACCCGACGCGGCTCATGATCAGGTGATCGCCGACAAGCAGCGTATTTTCCATCGACTCTGAGGGAATCACACGCGCCTGGCCGATGGCACCATTGATGAGGAGAAAAACGAGGCCGACCCAGAACCACGCAATAATTTCGCGGCGGATCTTCTGCTCGGTGGTCAGCTTCTGCGCGGGCTTTTTTGCGGTCTTTTCTTTCACGCTTCACCGAAAACGGCAGGTACACCTAGAATAAATGAAAAATCCTGCGCCAGCGAATCTCGCTGGGATGAATCAGCGCGTTGGCATATGCGGAAATCCGATCAAGGATTGCGCCGGAACCCCACGGCTCATCGCGCGATTCAATGGACATGTAAATCATAATCGGCGTGCCGATGATATGATCTCGCGGAATTGGGCCCACGAAGCGGCTGTCGAGCGAATCGCCGCGATTGTCGCCCATCACGAAGTAGCAATCCGGCGGAACTTTGAAAGGAAAAATGTTCGTCTGACCAGCGAGATTGCCACGCCGCAGAGCAGGCTCCCCAGGATCAGTGGGGCCAATCGCGTAGTCTTCGCGAAGGCGCGTTCCATTGATGTAGACCGCGCCGTCATGAATATCGACAACATCGCCGGGCAAGCCGATGACGCGCTTGATTACGTCCGAAGTGTCGCCGGGATTGACGGGCCGGAAGATGATGATCTGCTGGCGTTTGGGATTGCGCCAAAGCGATTTGTGAATGTCGGTAAAGGGAATGCCGGCGTCATAGCCGAACCGGCTCATGAACAGATGATCGCCGATGAGCAGCGTATTCTGCATGGAAGCAGAAGGGATCACGCGCGCCTGGCCGACCGTTCCGTTCACGAGAAGCAGGATCAGAATGACCCAGAACCATGCAATCGCTTCGCGGCGAACTTTTTGCTGCGTGGTGAGATTTTCTTCGGGTTTGGCGGGTTTCGTTTGCTTGGCTGGTTTAGCTTTCATGCGTCACCGTGACCGGGCCATCGGTTTGGGCGGGCGTCGAGTCTTCCACGGCGGGCTCCTTAAGCAACTGGCCATTTGAACCGCCCTCGCGAACTTCCAGCTGCACGAGGTCCGTAGGGTAGACGCCCGTATAACAAGACGTACAAAACGTGCCTTGGGTATCACTGACGGCTTGCTTCAGACCGGCGAGCGAAATGTAGCCCAGCGAATCGGCGCCGAGGAATTTGCAAATTTCCTCGGGCGTGTTGCTCGAGGCGATAAGCTCTTCGCGCGTGGGCGTGTCCACGCCGTAGTAGCACGGCGAAATCGTCGGCGGGCAGGAGATGCGCACATGAACTTCCGTTGCGCCGGCTTCGCGCACCATGCGCACGATCTTGCGCGAAGTGGTGCCGCGCACGATGGAATCGTCCACGAGGACGACGCGCTTGCCTTCCATGAGTCCGCGCACAGGATTGAGTTTCAGCTTCACGCCGAAATTGCGGATCGCCTGCGATGGCTCGATGAACGTGCGGCCGATATAGTGATTGCGAATCAGGCCCATGCGGAACGGAATGCGCGATTCCATCGCATACCCAACGGCGGCGGGAACGCCGGAGTCCGGGACGGGCACAACGAGGTCGGCTTCGACAGGATGCTCCTTCGCGAGCAAGCGCCCGAGCATTTCGCGGCTGGCGTTGACGCTGCGGCCGAAAATGGTGCTGTCCGGGCGCGCGAAATAGACATGCTCGAAAATGCACTGCTGGTGCGGCTTGGCCGGTGCGAAGTGAATGGACTCGACACCGGATTTGGTGATGCGAACCATTTCGCCCGGCTCGATTTCACGCACGTAGCGCGCGTCGAGAAGATCGAACGCGCAAGTCTCGCTCGCGACGATCCAGCTTTCCTCGCCTTTCGGCGAAGTAAGCTTGCCTAGCACGAGCGGGCGGAAGCCGCGCGGGTCCCGCACGGCATAAAGTTCGTCAGGCGTGAGCACGACGAGCGAGTACGCGCCTTCGACTTGATTGAGAGCGTCGCCGAGCGCTCCGGAAAGATTGCGTGCTTGCGATTTTGCGACGAGGTGCACGACAACTTCAGTGTCGCTGTTCGTCTGGAAAATCGAGCCGCGATGTTCGAGCTTGCGGCGCCACTCGGCGGCGTTGGTGAGATTGCCATTGTGGCCGAGTGCGATTTTGCCCTTGTTGCAGTCAATCATGATGGGCTGAGCGTTGAGCAGAGCTTTGTCGCCGGCAGTGGAATAGCGCGTGTGGCCGATGGCCAGCGAACCAGGAAGCTTGTTCAAAACTTCGGGCGTGAAGATTTCTTCGACTTCACCCATCGCGCGATGAGCATGGAGCTCCGCGCCGTCGCTGGAAACAATGCCTGCGGATTCCTGGCCGCGATGTTGCAGCGCGTAGAGGCCAAGATAGACGAGCTTCGCCGCTTCGGCGTGGCCGAAAACGCCAACGACGCCGCAGTGGTCGTGGAAGTGGTCGTCGAGAGTGTCGAATTTGTGTTTGCCGTGCATCTAGATTTCTTTTGCTCCGCTTTTTACTTCGGCAAATCGAGCTCGAACTTGCGGACTCAATAACCAAGCCCCGATGAAAATAACAGCAATCAATATTGCGACACTATATATCGATGATAGGTCTGACACAGCGACAAACAAATTCCACAGCAGCAGTATCGCTGCCAAGAATCGTGCGATCGAGAGAAACCTATACAAACCAATTGCCGTAGCACTGTATGCGATCCCAAAGCCGAGCCCTTCAAGACCATCAACGATTTGGATCTGTCGCCCAGGATTGGTCTCTCCGGGAACTCTGAGGTCAAGGAGCATCCCGAGGCCGGCGAGAAATTCGATCAGTCCAAATAACGCAAAAATCCAACTACCAAGAAATATGCAGCCTTCTGCCCGCTGCTCACCCAATCACAACCGTCCGTTCGAGAGAATTGGCCCAAACATCGCGCAGAGCATCGAGGGGGGAATCGATGGCTGCGTGTCCCTGAACTTCAATGCGGAGCACAGCGTCCCGGGTGACTTTGCCGAGCTCGCGCGCGCCCACATTATATTGTCGCGCAGTTGCGAGAACGGCGGCAAGGTTTGCTGGCGATACTGAGACGACACAGCGCGCGCCGCGTTCGGAGAAGAGGGCGTGTTCGGCTGGAGCGGAGTCACCGAGATGGAGGGATGTGCCAAGAGAGGAAAAACCAGATTCCTCGCTGCGCGGACTCCGCTCGGAATGACAAGGTGTTTGCTTGGCCGATGCGAAACACGATTCTGCTACCGTGACGGCGAGGCCGCCGTCGGAAATGTCATGTGCCGATTGCACTGTGTCTTCCGATGCGAGCGCGACGAGGCAATCGATGAGGCGCTTTTCGCCAGCGAGGTCGATGGCAGGCAGTTCGCCGGCGACGATTCTCGCGACGGTCTTCGAGTATTCGGAAGAAGAGAATTCCTTGGCTAGCTCAGAGGAAGAAAAAGCAGATTCTTCGATCCGCGGACTCCGCTCGGCATGACAATTCGTTGAAAGGCCATCAAGTAGGACGATGACATCGCCGGGATTGCGGAAGGCGATTTTCAGAACTTTTGTGGCGTCATCGAGAACGCCGAGAATGCCGATGACGGGCGTTGGATAGATGGATTTGCCGAGCGTCTCGTTGTAGAAGCTGACGTTTCCGCCGGTGATGGGCGTGCCGAGCGCGGTGCAGGCTTCGCCGAGTCCATCAATGGCTTGCGAAAACTGCCACATCACTTCCGGTTTTTCCGGGCTGCCGAAATTTAGGCAATTTGTTGCAGCGATAGGGCGCGCGCCGGATGCAGCGACGTTGCGTGCGGCTTCGGCAACTGCGTGCATCGCGCCAACTTTTGGATTGAGCTGGCACCAGCGGCCATTGCCGTCAGTTGCCAGCGCGAGGCCCCGCATGACGCCATTTTTCTCCGATTCCTTGATGCGCACGACAGCAGCATCACTTGTGCCGGGGCCAGCAAGTGTGTTCGTGCGAACGCTTGTGTCGTACTGCTCGGTGATCCAGCGCTTTGATGCGATCGCGGGAGACGCGAGCAGCTTTTTCAAATTCCCAGTGAGGTTTGTGCCTGTCGGCGCGAATTTGAACCAATCTTTTTCCGATTCAACCCGCGGCACGGGCGCGGCAAGCGGCCGATTGTAAACGGGTCCTTCTTCCGCGAGTGGATGCGCCGGAATCTGCGCAGCAACAACACCTTGATTCTTGATGACAGCCAGGCCACCGCCCGTGACGGTACCAACCACGACGGCGTCGAGTCCCCACTTTCTAAACACGTCGAGCACTTCGCGCTCGCGGCCCTTTTCCGCGACGAGCAGCATGCGCTCCTGCGATTCACTGAGCATGATTTCGTACGGCGTCATGCCGGTTTCGCGTTGAGGAACCTTGGCGAGATCAATTTCGATGCCGGTGCCGCCGCGCGAGGCCATTTCCATGGTGGAACAGGTGAGGCCTGCGGCGCCCATGTCCTGAATCGCGACGACTGCGCCTGTTTGCATGGCTTCGAGGCACGCTTCGAGCAGAAGCTTCTCCATGAAAGGATCGCCAACTTGCACATTAGGACGCTTTTGCTGCGATTCTTCGGTGAATTCGGCGGACGCAAGCAGTGATGCGCCGTGAATTCCATCGCGGCCGGTTTTTGCGCCGACGTAAATCAAGGGATTGCCGATGCCCTTCGCTTTCGCGAGGAAAATTTCTTCCTTGCGTGCGATGCCGAGCGCGAGCGCATTGACCAGCGGATTTTGCGAATAGCACGGCTCGAAGCCGACTTCGCCGCCGACCGTGGGCACGCCGAAGCAGTTGCCGTAGTTGCCGACACCGCGGATGACGCCATCGAGAATGCGGCGATTTTTCGCCGCGTCTTCGGGCGAAGTACTCTTACTTGGCGTGATTTCGCCAAAGCGTAACGAATCCAGAACGGCAATCGGCCGCGCGCCCATGGTGAAAATGTCGCGCAAAATCCCGCCGACGCCGGTCGTTGCGCCCTGGAAGGGTTCGACGTAACTCGGATGATTATGCGATTCGATTTTGAATGCGGCGACGAGGCCGTCGCCGATGTCCACAACGCCGGCATTTTCTCCCGGGCCTTGCACGACGAGTTTGCCGCGAGTGGGCAGGCGCTTCAGATGCACTTTGCTGGATTTGTAGGAGCAGTGCTCGCTCCACATTACGGAAAAAATGCCGAGCTCCGTGATGTTCGGATCGCGGCCAAGAATTTTCTGGATGCGCGCGTACTCTTCGGCAGTGACGCCGTGTTCCGCGGCGATTTCAGGAGTCACTTTGATTTCGGTTGCCGCCGTGGCCATTACGCGGTGGCCTTTGCTGCGCCGACGAGGGCTTCAACCATGGACTTGAAAATGACGAGACCGTCGGCGGAATCGAGTGCCGATTCCATCGCCCGTTCGGGATGCGGCATCAAGCCTGCGACGTTGCGTTCGCGGTTGGAAATGCCAGCGATGTTGTGCATCGAACCGTTGGGATTGCCCGCTGCATCATCCGAACCGTCGGGCGTCGTGTAACGGAAAAGAATCTGGCGATTCTTTTCCATCTCGACGATATCAGATTCGTCGGCGGTGTAGCAGCCCTCCGAATGCGCGATGGGAACTTTCAGGATTTGGCCCTTGCGCGCCGCGTTGGTGAAGGGCGTGTCGGTTTGCTCAACGCGAATGTGGACGTGGCGGCAGATAAATCGCAGGCCGGAGTTGCGCATCATCGCGCCGGGGAGCAGGCCCGCTTCGCATAGGGTTTGAAAGCCGTTGCAGATGCCGAGCACCATGCCGCCGGAGTTGGCGAATTTTTCGATGGACTTCATCACAGGCGAAAAGCGCGCGATTGCGCCCGTGCGGAGATAGTCGCCGTAGGAAAAACCGCCGGGCAGAATGACGGCGTCGCAATTCGCGAGGTCTTGCGACTGGTGCCAGATAAATTCGACGGGCTTGTGCAGGATGTTGCCGATGGCGTAAAACGCGTCGTGATCGCAATTCGAGCCGGGAAAGACAACGACTCCGAATTTCATCGTGTTGGGTCTCCCTGAAGCATTCGGGGAAACTTTATTTTAGCACATCGCCCTTGCTCTGGGGTCCGCGCGCAATTTTCTCCGCGTTAGCACGCAGCCATGCCAGTTGTTCTTCTGTTTCGGGCACGCTCACGCTGCGGGCGGAGCTAGCTCGGCGCACTGCCTCGTTAAGGTTCTCTCCCGCGCGCAACAAGAGACAGATCGCAACCAGTCCAGAGCGTCCAATGCCCTGACGACAATGCACGACGATGGTCTTTCCGTCGTTGAGTTTCGAATGCAGTCTCTCCAGCAGGAGTTGAAAATCGAGAGTAGAACCGGGGACGAACCGATCTGGAATCGGAAGCGAGTGGAACTCAATACCGCTGTCACTTGCTAGCTGTGATTCTTGTTCCAACCCTTTCTCCGCGGCTTCTTCGCTCTCCAGAAGGGAAACCACGACCTCAATGCCTGCGCTCCGCCATGCGGCAAGTTCGTCCGCAAGCCAATCTCCACCACGGGGTCGCGGCGACACGCCAAGCCGGCCCCGCCAAGGGCCGTCGATCCAAAACGCAGTTGTGAACATTCTTTTTTGCAAGAAGTCTTGGTATTCAATTGAGCAGGATGCTGACGTGTCTATTTTGCAGACTTTGGCGCCGCGACGGAAGCCGCAGCAGCACCGATGGCGCCATCCAGACCGAGGACGTTCACCAACCCGGCGTTTGATGGAACGATGTACTTCGTATTGTTGACAAGCGTGTTGCTGAGCACTTCGAGACGCCGCATGGCTTCGGCGCGTTCCTTGAAGAAAGTCTCAGCGGCGGTGGAGACGAGGCGAATCGCTTCGGCTTCCGCGTTGGCGCGCGTGATGCGGGCCTGCGCGTCGCCTTCCGCTTTCAAAATTTCCGATTGCTTGAAACCTTCGGCCTGCAAAATCTGGCTCTGCTTGATGCCGTCGGCCTCGAGCACGGCGGCGCGCTTGTCGCGTTCCGCTTTCATCTGGCGGGACATCGCTTCCGTGATGTCGCGGGGCGGATCAATCTTCTGCACTTCCACCCGCGTGACCTTTACGCCCCAGTTGTTCGTCGCTTCGTCCAGCACGTGGCGCAAGTTGCTGTTAATCATGTCGCGCGCGACGAGCGTTTCGTCCAGCGTGCGATCGCCGATCAGGTTGCGCAGGTTGGTTTGCGCCAGCGTGGTGCATGCGTAACCAAAATCCTGCACTTCGAATTGCGACTTCACCGGATCAACCACCTTGTAATACACAACTGCGTCCACTTCGACCGTAACGTTGTCCTTCGTAATCAATTTTTGTGGCGGCACGCTGATCACCTGCTCGCGCATGTCCACGCGCACGATGCTGTCCGTGAACGGCATGATGAACGTTAGTCCGGAATCGGTCAGGCCATGAAATTTTCCGAAGCGCATGACGATGCCCTTTTCATACTGATTGACGATGCGGGCGGCGCGGGCGATGGTGATCAGCGCAAAGATGACGAACACGACCAGAAGAATCGTGAAGAATGCTCCTGCTCCATCCATATCGGTTCACCCCACTTTGAGAGTTACGCCTTCGACGGACAAAACTCTAATTTCCGCGCCAGGCTCAAGCGCAGCGCCATCCTGTCGAGCGAGCTCTGCGCGCCATTCTTCGGAGCCGATTTTGACAAGGCCGCAATCGCGCGGCGCGATGCGCTTGGTGACGATTCCCGTGCGGCCGATTACGGCATCGACATTCGATGGCTGAGTTTTGACCTGCAATTTTGCTTTGAGCCATCTGCGGAAAAGCGCGAAATACAAAAACGCGAGAATCGCTGTCGAAAGCAGGCCGACGTTCGCGGAACCAAAAACCAGTCCAACAATGCCGCCCGCGACGAGCGACGCGCCGATGAGTGCCAAGTCAAATCCGGTGATGACGCCGAGTGCTAGCTCCGCGATGACGCAAATAATTCCGAGAATGACGAACAGCCAGTTGACCGAATTGCCCACGGAGGAAACTCCTTAGCGGACGTACCGCGGAAGATAACATTCCCCCGCGCGTTGTTCAATGGATGGGAATTAGCGATGGATAACTAGCGCTTGCGTCGAGAACGAGATTTCCTGGGGCGCGATTTTTTTTGCGCGTGTTTCTTTGGATGGTCCAAGGCGGCCATCTCGCGACGCTTTTTCGCGGCCCAGCCAGGCTTCGTGGATTGGCGGCCCCTTGCGATGCCAAGCGCGTTCGGCGGAACGTTTTCCGTAATGGCAGAGCCAGCGGCGATGTACGCGCCATCGCCGATTCTGACGGGCGCGACCAGCACAGAATCGCTGCCCACAAACACGCGGTTGCCGATCGCCGTCGGATGTTTGTGCACGCCGTCGTAATTGCAGGTAATTGTTCCCGCGCCGATATTTGAGTGGGTGCCGATCTTCGTGTCGCCGATGTAGCTCAAGTGCGGCACTTTACTGCCTTCACCGATGACCGACTTTTTCATCTCGACGAAATTTCCGACGCGCGCGCCTTTCTTCAAGTGTGTGCCCGGCCGGAATCGCGCGAAGGGCCCAACAATGGCGCCATTATCGATGCGGCTGTCCACAATCACGCAGTGCGGCTCGATGGTAACGCCGTCGCCGAGAATCACGTTATTCAAAACGCTGCCCGTTCGAATCGTGCACCTCACGCCAAGTTTTGTTTTGCCGAGAAGCTGCACACACGGTTCCAGCACCGTGTCCTCGCCGGCGAAAACCTCCGGACCAACGAGCACGGTTTCCGGGAGCTGAATCGTGACGCCGGCTTCCATCAATTCTTCGCGTTTGCGTTCGCGAAAAACGCGGTCCACTTCGGCAAGATCTGCCCGCGTATTGCAACCCAGCACTTCGCGCGAATCGGGCGCGACCTGCGCGAGAACGGTCTGGCCTTTGGAAGCGAGAACAGCGATGGCATCTGTCAGGTAAATTTCACGGTGCTTATTTTCCGGCTTCACGTGAGCGAGCGCGGTCCAAAGTTTATCCACAGAAAAGCAATAAATGCTGGAATTGATTTCGTTGATTTCGCGTTGATCGGGAGTGAGCTGTGAATCCTCAACGATTGCTGCAACGCTGTTTTCAGATTTGCGCAGGATGCGCCCGTACCCGGAAGGATCTGCAACAACCGCCGAAAGAATCGTCGCTGCGGCGTCGCCGGAACGGTGCGTGGCAATGAGCGACTTCAACGTCTCCGTTCGCACGAGCGGCGCGTCTCCAGGCAGAACGACGACGATTTTCGCATTCCCAATGGCCCGTTTGGCGACGAGCATCGCATGACCGGTCCCGTTTTGCGGCTGCTGCAAAACGGATTCGACGCCCAGCGGCTCGACCGCCGCGGAGACCTGTTCCGCCTGATGGCCAACAACGGCCACAATTCTTTTCGGAGACAGCGGCATGCACGCGCGCGCAACACTCTCCACCAGCGTGCGTCCGCCTGCAGAATGTAGAACTTTTGCGATGGATGATTTAAGCCGCGTGCCCTTGCCCGCGGCGAGAATCACAATGACCACATCCTTATTCGGCATGGCTGAAGTATTCTCGCCCGTCCCTCACGGTTTGACAATTGTGCGAAGCCCGACAGCGTCTCGTACTGTGCTCTAGACGGCATACCGCTTTTGCCGTACAGTCCACGACATCGAACCGGGGTGTTCCACGTTCACATACTGGGAGCCAGCCGATGAAGAAGTGTCCTTATTGCACGCAGGCCATCCAGGACGATGCTCTGGTCTGCCCTTTCTGTAAGCTCAGCCTGCCGGCCGCCGTCGGCGTCCCACCTCCCACACCAGGAACATACCAAACCCCGGCTCCCATGCAGCCTGGACTGCCAGGTGATGCCTATCCAATGGGACAACCCCAGACCAGCGGAAAAGCTATCGCAAGCCTTGTGTGCGGAATCGCGGGCTGGATCATCCCGTTCGTTGGCCCTGTGGTAGCGATTGTCCTTGGTCACCTGAGCCTTAACGAGATCAAAAAGAGCGCAGGCCGCTTGAAGGGTGACGGTATGGCAATTGCCGGGCTTGTTCTAGGCTACTTCGGGGCGGCTCTTTTCGTTCTTCTCATTATCCCTGCCATTATGATTCCCAACCTCCTCAGAGCAAGAATGGCCGCAAACGAAGCTTCCGCTGTGGGCTCACTGCGAACCCTGACCACTGCGGAGATCGCGTACAGTAGTACCTGCCCCAAGATCGGTTTCGCCTATGCGCTTGCCGAGATGGGGCCGAATGGCACTGTTTGCCCTGATGCCAAGAACGAAATCGATACCTCGCTAGCAAGCGGATTTAAGAACGGCTATCGATTCACAGCGCATATTTCCAGCTTTACTAGTCAAGTTCCCGAAACTGGCTTTGGCTGGAACGCCGATCCCCTGTCACCTGCGACCGGTCAGCGGCATTTTTTTGTAGATCAATCAGGCGTAATACGGGTCAGCAAAACGGGGCAAGCGGACGAAAACAGCGAGATTTTCCAGTAAGACTAATCCGCGGCTGGAACTTGTTCCGGGGATGGAGCGGAAACGGCTGTTTCCGCAGAACTTCCTTCTTCCGTCGTAATGGTCCAAAGGTCAGGATTTGCGAGCAATGTGCTCACCAGTTGCGTGTGCAATGCATGGCCTGCCTTGTGCGCGATCACCTGCGCGTGAAGCGGCAAACCCACCAGAGCAAGATCGCCGATCAAATCCAGCGCCTTATGGCGGCCAAATTCGTCCGCAAACCGCAGCGGGCCGTTCATTACTCCGTCGTTTGTCAGTACAATTGCGTTGTCCAGCGAGCCGCCGCGAATCAATCCCATCGCGCGCAACGGTTCAATTTCACGTTCGAAACAAAACGTGCGGGCGCGCGCAAGTAATTGCAGGAAACTCTCCTGCCCGACGACCATTTCAATTTCTTGCCGGCCGACCAGCGGATGCGCAAAATCCACGAAGCATTTCACACGAAATTCCTCTGCGGGATAGATGCCGATGCGCCGGCCGTTCTCGATCACTTCCAGCGGCTTCAAAACTTTCAGGTAGCGGCGCCGCTTGCGCAACCTCCGCACGCCGGCCTGCCCCAGCATCTGCATGAATGGCTCGGCCGAGCCGTCGAGGATCGGCACCTCGATCGAATCAATGTTGATGAAGACGTTGTCGATTCCACACGAATAAATTGCCGCGAGCAAATGTTCCGTAGTGGAAAGCAGTACTCCCTGCTTCATCAGGCTGGTGGCGTAGCTCACACGGGCAACGTTTTCGCCGCGCGCCTCAATGATGAAATTGTCCAGGTCCGTGCGCCGGAAAACGATTCCCGTATCGGCAGGAGCCGGTACTAGCCGCACGTGGCCGAAAACACCAGTGTGCAGGCCCACTCCTTCCGTGCTGACCTCTCGCTGGATAGTTGTTTGGAACATTCCCATCCATTTTAGCAAATTGACAGCCAGTCATCCGAGTACTTATGCTTTATTTTCAATAGCTTACAAGCGCAACCGAGTGTCTAAAAAGTTCAGATGTGGTAATCGCGCAACATTTCGTAGGGTTATCCGTGGCTTTCTCCTCGCGATATTTTGTAGAGCATCTCCGATAGGCTTCCTTTCATACTCCCGCTGCGTCCCACTCTTGTGCAGTGCTATACTGGGCTTTGATTGCCAAGCGAGGACGGTAGGCCAATGAATCGAGCGGCTCGTATCGGGATCATCGTAATTTCAATCGTCATCTTCTGCTATGCAGGTTTAGGCCATGTGCTTGGCCGCACTTCTGATGACCGCGCCTACAAATCCCTGACCGTCTACGGCGAAGTGCTCCAAAAAATCCAGACGGACTACGTGGATGATCCGAACATCCCGCTCGTAACCGCAGGCTCCTTGCACGGGCTGCTCGAATCGCTCGACCCCCAATCCAGCTACCTGACCCCCCGCGAATACACCGAATACAAACAGAAAATCGCCAGCAATCTCGGCGGAGAAACCGGCCTGACTATGAGCAAGCGGGCTGGCTACATCTTTGCGGTTTCCGTTGTGCCGGATAGTCCCGCCGAGAAAGCGGGCATTCACAGCGGCGATTTTCTTGAATCGATTGCAGGATTCACCACGCGCGAAATGTCCATTGGCCAGGCGTCGAATCTCCTGCGTGGTGTGCCGGGCACGAGTGTAAAAGTAGGGGTGATCCGCAGCGGCAGAGCAGAGCCTGATTCTGTCGACTTGGTGCGCGAGAAGTTGATGCCGGCAAAGCTACAGCCGGTGAAGGTAGACGGCGACACGATGGCGATTCGGATTCTTTCGTTGGAACAGGGCCGCTCCGAAGAATTGCGCACTCGTTTAGTTGACGCGGAAAAGCAAGGCGTCCACAAAATTGTGTTGGATCTCAGAAATTGCGGACGGGGACCAGCTTCCGAAGGAATCGCCGCCGCGCGATTGTTTATTTCCAATGGCACGATCGCAACACTGCATGGCCAGACCGTTTCCGCGCAAACCTTTTCCGCAGATCCGGGCAAGGTTGTTTGGAAAGGTCCTGTCTCGATTCTGATCGATGGAACAACTTCGGGTGCGGCGGAACTCCTGGCGTCCGCGATTGACATGAATCATCGCGGTAATCTGATCGGCGAGCGGACGTTTGGTTTGGCGTCGGAACAAAAACTCATTACGCTGGATGATGGCTCGGCTCTGATCCTAACAGTCGCCAACTATTACAACGCAAGCGGCAAGTCCATCCTGGATGAAGGTGTTGTTCCCACAGAAGTGGTTCGCGCGGGCGCGACCGATTCCGGCGATGCCAACGATGATGAAGACGCGACCACAAATTCCACTCCTCAACAGACAAATCCGCCTTCAGTTCGGCCTCTCTCTCCCGACGATCCCTTGCTGAGGAAGGCCATCGAGCTGTTCAAGACGCCAGCAAAGAAAGCCGCGTAATTTGCTGTGCCGCTGACGGCGCGTCCCTATTTCAAAATCAAAACCGTTTCCAGCAAGCGCATGAAGAGCTTTCGCAGAAATGCACAGCTGTTATTCGCGCTCGTGGCGTCGCTTGCCCTTTGCTACGGTTGCGGGAGACCGAGTCGAACTTCCCGCATCTCTGCTTCGTCTATTCACGACATTACCCGCGAATTCGCTGCAGCAGCCCGCAAATCCACACCTACTGGAACCGTGATTCGAATGAAATTGCAGGCTTCGCCGAAGCAACCAGCTGTGCCTGACTCGCTGGAAGTAACTCTTTTCGCCGAAGCAAGCGCCGCAGATCGAAAGATGCAAACCGCCCAGCTTCTGCAAGCGCTCGATAGCGTCGCTCAACACCATAACCTGCAAATCGCAAGCCGCAACGATGCCGAAGCGTCTTCTTCCATTTCCTTTGGGTATGGCGAACGCACAACACATTCCATCGCGGTGCGCTACGCAAATCCGCCGCGCCCCGCGCAAAACTCAGCCGCAACCTCAAGTGCCGACGCTCCCCGTCTGGCCATCATCCTGGATGATTTTGGCAGCGATCGCGCCGCTGCCGAATCCGTCTTTTCCATGCCTTACCCGCTGACTCTTTCGATCCTGCCCAATCACGACCATTCGAAAGAGATCGCTGAGGAAGCGCTGCAGCGCGGCTATCAAGTCATGCTGCATTTGCCCATGCAATCCGTGGGGAACGAGGCGCCCGAGAAGGAAGAGTTACGTCCTGGCATGTCCGCCCCGCAAGTGCAATCTATGCTCGGGGTAATGATTGAATCCGTCCCAAACGCAGTTGGCGTGAACAATCATCAAGGCTCGCAAGCTACTTCCGACCCGGCTCTAATGAACGAACTGATGCCAGCGCTTCGCAACTGGAGTCTGTTTTACGTGGACAGCCGGACAACCGCGGCGACAGTAGCCTTTGACACGGCAAGGCGCGATGGTGTCCCAACAGGGTTCCGCAATGTTCCTTTTCTGGATGATGTGCAGGAGGCCGGCGCCATTCGCAAACAACTGCAACTCGCTTTGCGCGGGGCAAAGGAGAAAAAAACGGCCATCGCTATCGGACATCCCCATCCTGCCACCCTGCAAGCGCTTCGCGACTTTTTGCCCACTGTGCGCGCAAATGGCGTGAAACTCGTCTTTGTTTCGGAACTCGTTCGCTAAAATTGTGGCGCGGCCAGGTTGTTTTGCGCTTTTTGTTCCGGGGGAAACCAAAAATGAATTAAGACCGCCCCCAGCGCCAGCGTGATAAATGCGAAAACGCTTGCTTCCGGCCCGACCCTCCCGCCGGTGAGCCAAGCCGGACCGCTCGCAACGGTCGCATTTGAAAGATGTCCTTCAAAAACTCCCCCGCTGTCCGGAACCGAATACAAAAAGCTTTCGCCAAAATCAAATGCGGCGTGCCAGCCAACCGCAAGCCACAAAGATCCGGTTCGGCGCAATGTAAATGCCCATAACAATCCCGTGAAAAAAATGTTGGTCACGCCAACCCAGTTTTCCCCGGGATTGGACCAGTGCACCGCGGCAAAAAGAAAGGAAAGCGCAATCGCGGCCGGCCAAAAACCGATTCCTTCCGCAAGCGTGTGTTGCATATACCCGCGAAAAAGAAATTCCTCGGGAAGCGCGATCAGGATTGCCGCCACTAGCCACAAACCGCCCCATTGCAAGATTTTTGCGCCGTGAAACGACAAGCTTCCAAGCGCATAAGCATGGAGTGCGGCCATCACGCCGACGATAAGACTGATTTCGCAAATTCCAATCAACATGCCCTGCCAAAACCTTTTCCCGAATGCGGACAGGGCCGGCAAGCCGTATTCGCCGCTCGGACGACCTTCCAGCCGTGACATGACCAGCGCTGCCCCAAGCGCGGCGGTAAACATCATTGTCTCGCCGACGATGATCGCTGCGACAGAAAATGGGTTCTGCACGCGGTAGAAGAAGGAAACCGGGACCAGCTCTACTCCATAAAAGAGCAAACAAAAGAAAATATAGATTAGGATTCGCCACCCCGGGCGAATTCCTTGCTCATTGTAAAAGAGTGGATTCGGAGGACTTGTCTCAGGAAGGTTCGGGGGAGAAATCTGCTCCGGACTTTCGCTTTGTGGTGGGTTTGGCGCTGTCTGAAAATCCATCGGGCTCCTCGTGAGACATTCGTCCCCGGTCCCGGCTCGCGGAGCGCCTACGTCTATTGCTTCAAGCGCAGGGAAGCCGCGCCCAGGATATGCCTCGATTTTGGATCCTGCACAAGCACCACTACTCGCAGGTTCTCCTGCTTCCACGTGGAGTCGAGCCGGACTTCCTGCTCGGCGGAGTACGCAACATCCTTACCCACCTTCGCATCTCCAACCTTGCGCAGACTACGCACAACCGCGGCGTGATGCAAGTCTTGGCCCGAGTTTTCTCCGGCCCTCACATTCGAATGTAATCCTGTCTCGGTTACCGCGAGCCAGACTTGCGCATCTCGAGTCGTCACGCTCGGCAGCTTTGCAACTACAATTCGTATATGAGCCTTTTCCGCACTGCCGTCCAATCCGGTTAGGACAACCTCGGCCTTTGGCTGCACAGCCGCTTCCACGATCGCGGATTTCGCCTTCCCTTGCGAACTCCCCACAAACTCGGCCCGCCCATCCACGACCATCTGAGGCGTATAAACACCTTCATTCCCAAACAAACTGGCATATTCCTGCTGTCGCGCCGTCCACTGAGCGCCCGAGAATGGGTCGCGCCAGCCGAGCTGGTCCCAGTAATCCACGTGTTCTTCGAGCGCGATTACCTCCGCGTTTCCGACTCGTTCTTGATCATCGAGTCTTGCCAGCAGTGCGTCTGCAGGTGGGCAGCTTGAGCAGCCTTCCGATGTGAACAGCTCGACAACTACAGGCCGGGCCGTCCCGCCGGCGTCGGCGTTAACGGCCTGAGTCCCTTGCGTGTGACGAATACCAAAGATAAACCACAGAATAGCCAAGCCAAAAAAGCCAAAAACAGCAACAACGTTCTTCATCTTTACCCGCCTAGAGCATGTTAGATGCTCCGCGCTGCCCGAGGAAACAGTGGCTAGATTGCTCGAGATTTTGGTTGACGCAACCCTAACCATTCGAATAGCGTTAACCGGTTAGATTGCCGCGCCTTAGGTGATTTCTGTTTATGCCGGATTCAGCCCTCGGATTCTTGCTCATTGGTGGGCGCCTCGCCATAGACTTTGCCAATCTACCTTCCCTTCCTGCCTCCGGTTCCTCCAACAGTCTCAGTTGGGAAGAGCTCATTGGATTCCTCCGCGTTACGCGCATTGTTTCTTCGGACCGCGCAGAAGAGCTTCTTGCCCTCACCGAATCAGCCCCTCAATCCGCGTTCGACCTCCTCAATCGTGCAGAGCGGCTGCGCGATTCCCTCCGGCTCGCGTTCGAAGCCCTTGCCAGGAAACAGTACATCCCTCGCGAAAGGGTAGAGCCCATCAACGAAATCCTGCGTGTTACTGAAGGTCACGACGAACTCGTCGAAGCTTCTCGCTCCTGGCGAATCGAATATGTAGCAAGAGAGAGTAGCCTCGATTGGCTTCTTGCCGCGGTCGCGCGTTCCGCCGCCGAGCTTATTACCGAAGGCGAAGCAACGCGCGTGCGCCTTTGCGCCAATTCCGCCTGCAGCCTTTTCTTCTATGACAATTCCCGCACACACCGCCGCCGCTGGTGTTCCATGTCTCTTTGCGGCAATCGTCATAAAGTGGCAGCATTTGCGCGACGCCACGGCTCGCGAAAACGCAGTGCCTAAGGCAATTACTTCACATATTTTGGCGGCTGATTTTTTGACCACGGGTCATACGTGTGCGCGAACACGAGCCGCTCCGCCAGCGGCGGGTGGCTATACAGCCAGAAGGTAATGAACGGCGGTGGATTCGGATCTGACAAATCCTCCTCACCCATCACTTGAAACGCATGCGCGGCCACGTCGCCCGAATTCGGCACGATTCCATGAATTACCTCTAACCCAAACACATCCGCATTGTGTTCTTGCGCCCGAGAATAAGCGGACTCTACTGGCGTTCCAACAAACGAAAATGCTTTAAAGAGAAGCAGCAGGACCACAAGACAGGCCAAATCCTGCGGCCCGTAAATTCTCCACACCGCTCCCCATTTACCTAGCAGCAGGTGCAGACCTTTAAAGCATGCATACATCGCGATCAGAAACGCGACGGAAAGGGCCAGAAAGCTATTCCGGACGTGGCCCAGCACATAGTGGCCCGCTTCATGGCCGAAGATGAAAAGGGTTTCGTTCGCTGACGTTTTCTTGATCGTGTTATCCCATACGACTACGCGTTTTGAACTCCCGACTCCGGTCACATAAGCATTGATTCGATTGGTCTTTTCACTCGCCCGCATGAGAAACATTCGGTCACGCGGAATGGACAGGCCGGCGCGTTGCGTAACGTTTTCTATCGCTGTTACCAGTTCCGGATTGGTCAGTTCCAGCGGCTCGTATTTGAAAAACAGCGGATCGATAAACCAAGGACTGATAAAAAACACAAAAAAGAAAATCGGCAAAGCGCAAATCCAGAACAGTAGCCACCAGCGGCGCGGACTCCGACGAATCAAGTACAGGAGGATCGAACCGAGAATAAGCGCGACGCCAACGAAAAGTGCCTCCTCCTTGGCCCAATCCAGGATCCACGAGCCCCACCGCTGCACCGACTGCTTATACTCCAGAGAAAGTGAGTGCCCGTACATCTCCAACGGCAGTTCAAAAATGCTCGTTGCAATTAGTAAGAGGGGAATGAAAATCAGTCCTTGCAGAAATCGATTCTCCGTCAGCCTTTCCGCAAAATCGCGCATCCGCGCGGCGACGCCGAATCGCAGGAATGCCCAAACTACAATCAGCCCAAGCACAATCCAAACAAAATACAATGTGTACCACGCACGTGAATACGCTACTGCCTCTTCGTATCGCTTGTGCGAAAGCGTATACTGCTCCGTCTCAGTTTTTGCTTCTGTGATCGGCGGATTCTGCGCTGGTTCCGGACTTTCCTTGGTGGGCGGACTAACCGCGGGTTTTTCCTGAGCAACTAGGACTTCATGACAATGGTGCTCGTCACTTGCGCCTTGGGCTTTCGCCGTCCCTGAAAATACAAGCAGCGCGTAGCAAACAGCAGCGACAAAAAAAGAACGGCCTATCCAGCCGCCCTTTGGCATGACGAGTCTCCCTGGTCCTTCTCTCTTCAAGCGATTGCGCTCGAGGCTGCCATCCTCCGCGCGCGCCGCGAGTATGCAGCACATGGGAATTGTCCGCAACTTCTTAAATGGGTTCGGCAGACTGCTTCCTTTCGAACCCAAAGCTATTAGATGCGCGAAACCCGTATCGGAAAGCAGCTTGGAGCGCGGAAACCACGCTTAAGGCGTGGAAGTCGGCGCCGGATGAGCCGTCTTTAAGCAGTAATTTCGAACGCTTCCCGTCGTTGCCGCGCTGATATGAATGATTGATGTCAATCGCTCCAGTTTATGGTGACCCGTTCTGTGGAAGAGGTACGCCGCCCCAATGGAAACGCCCGTTCCCGCAGCTTCAATCGCCGCAAATGCCGCGTGATTGTCCACGGCATCATTGCTCAGCAGAATCTCCTGACGTCCCCTCCTCCTCATGTTCAGCGTCGAAAAATAGTCGAGCGTCCGCGCGGCTCCCGTGCCCGCAAATAGCCATGCATTCGTTCCGTCCCAGAAGCGATGTTCTTCGCGGTGCCAGAGGATCGGCGTGGAGGAATTCTGCTTGGCTTCCGGGGCTTCCGATTTTTCTTGCGCGTTATTTCGAGATGCACATAAGAAAGCAACGCAAACGCCAAAGACAAATTTGAGAATGCGAGTATAAAGAAAGGCGCGTCGCGTTTTCCACAATGCGAGTTATCCCAAAACCGATATCGTCATCCCAGTATAGCCGTAGTGGGCTAGCCGGGTCGTTCCAAGCCCCGGGCCCTTGCTTTTTTGACAGCCTAGGCCTTTTGGGTGATTGCACACCCCAGCTCGGGGGCGTATTCTGCAGTTTCAGCCTGGTCTGAGAGCGTCTTATGAAACTCCTTTCGCCTCTGCGAGTTGGAACGCTTTGCCTCGGCTCGCTCGTGGCCTTTTCTGCGGCAGCACCCTTGTCCCCCGCGCTTCTCGCGCAATCACAAGACAATACATCCGTCGCCGAAGCCGCGCGCAAAGCAAAAGAACAAAAAAAGACCGCCCCCAAGGGGGGTCGCGTCATCACCGAGGAGACCCTCACGCTTCGACCGGCATCAGCCGACACCGGTGAAGCTCCTCCCGCAGGCACGGTGATCAACACAACTCCTGTGATGCCCGGTGCGGAAACAACCACCGCGCCTGCAAAGCCCGCTGAGTCTGCGGATGCCTCAGCGCCGCCCGCAGATCCCAAGAAAGCCGAAGAGCAAGCTGCTGAAATTGCCAAAGCGAAGGAAAGACTGGAGCAGGCTCGTTCGGAATTGGATCTTATGAAGCGCCAGTTCGCGCTCGATTCGGAAAGTTACTATTCTCAGCCGGACTATACGCATTATCTTGCCGGCAGGGCCAGACTCGACGAACAACAAAAACTGATCGACGAGAAGCAGGCTTCCGTGCAGCAACTAAAAGACCACCTGGAAATGCTCATTCAAGAAGCCGGTGTTTCTCCCAACGCAGACCAGGCTCCGGCTCCCCCAAAACCGTAAGCCTGCCTGAAACTCATCTCGGCTCGAACACCAGCGGCAATCCATTCTTTGTGTTTCCAATCACCACGATCTTTGTATTTGAACTGGCCGCGAGTTTTTCCGTCGCTTCAATTCCCTTCCATTCAAGCAGTTGCGGGCTGATCCCCTGCGCCACAATCTTTTGAAAGTCTGCGATACCCTTCGCCTCGATGCTCTTCCGTTCGGCTTCTTGTTTTTCCTTTTGCAGGATGAAGCTCATCCGCAGCGCATCTTGCTCTGCCTGTTGTTTCGCTTCAATCGACTGCTTTAGAGGTCCCGGCAATTGCACGTCGCGCAATAAGACATCTTCCACAATCACTCCTCGCGGCCCCAGTTGCGCACTCAAATCGTCCTTGATTTGCCTTTGCACTATTTCCCGCCCATTCGTATACAAATCATTTGCCGAATGAGCCGCGGTTGCCCCTCGAATCGCAGACCGCAGTTCGGGCTCGACGACGCTCTCCACGTAGCCGACTCCAATTGTTTGCAGAACCTGCGCCGCTTTGTCCTTATCCAGCCGGAATAGCAACGAAGTGTCTAACGACAGCATCAGCCCTTCCTTCGACGGCACGCTCGCGCTCTCTTTCCTCGACTGCGTTTGTACCGTCATCTTCTCCACTGATTTCAACGGGTTGATCAGATGAATCCCCTCGGGCAACACATCCCCCGTCACTTTTCCGAACAGCGTCAGCACTCCGACGTGTCCCGTTGGAATCGACGTCGTCGAAGCCAGCAACAAAATAAAAATCACTGCCGCAATCACAATTCGCAAAAATCTCGATTTCAGCGCTCCTAAATTCGGCATCCCCGGTTTTCCTCCACCAAAACTGAATTCCACATTCGCCATAAACCCCTCCACTCCTTACTACGTTTCCCGCGCATACCTCATTTCCTGCGACTCATCTTACGTCCCCGTTTTCCACACCGCAACCCTGCCACTACATCTTGTAGTGCTTTTCTCTTGACACCCAGCACGCTCCGGCGCAAAATCCCCGCCATCGCAGTTCATCTAGCCGCTGGGGGATCCCTTCACCGGGAAAGCGGCCGCTGGAGAACACGCGCATGCAATATCTGCGCGGTTGGACGGTGCAATGTATCAATCCGCAGTGCTCAGCTCGCGGACATTGGCTCCGCGCTCATCTTTCCGGCCCTAACGCCGGCCTCGAAATCTGCCCGAGCTGCGGCTGCACCCTCCAAGCCGTTCCCCCGCCCATCGGTCCACGCATGCGTATGCGCCCGCGCCCTCTCGCCGCTCGCCCGCCGCTGCGCCCTCGCCCGCGCTAAATTCTTCGACAAATGAAAACGCCGAAGGGCTTGTCCTTCGGCGTTTTTCATTTCGAATTCTCTTGTTTTACGCCTCTACCAGCCCCTTCTCCACCATCTCTTCATCGCTCAGCCACAAATCCGGAATATTCGCCGAGCCAAACCGCAGAACATCTTCCAGCGCGCCGCGCACTTCGCTCACACGGAAATCCACGCCGATCCTTTCCAGCAAATCAATCAGCGCTTCCGCTCCCTCCGCCAACGCAGGCTTTGGCAGCGCGCCGCCTCTGTCTAGCTTGTTATAGGTAATGATGTAGATTGCCGCGGGTCCTGCGCCGTGCCGTACAATGCGCAAAAAGCCTCGCGTTCTTTGTGTAGTGGGGACCGGATTTGCTGCCAGGGCTCGGCTTGCGTGTGCGCTCATCGCGTCGCTCGCGTCTCCTCGTTTCTCATTGGCTTAGCTGCACCCGCTCGTACTCCCGCAGTTTTCGCACTTGTAGCACGCTCCATTCGGCACCATGAGCATTCCGCATTCGCTGCACGTCGGCGCGCCTTCATGTGCATTCGTCATCGAACCTGCACTTGCCGGCTTCACGGCAGGTGGCATGGTCATCGGCATCGCCCTAGTTGTCGTAGCCACCGGCGACATCGCCGTTCCCGCAGCTCCGGCCTCCACGGGCGCCGCTCCATTCAGCTTCAAATAATCCGCGGAAATAAACCGTCCGCCAAGCCAGCGCGCAATGTAGTCCAGCACCGAGGAAACGAACCGGATATTCGGATTCGCCGTGATTCCGCTCGGCTCAAACCGCGTGTTCACCAGTTTGTCCACGAATACTTTCAGCGGCACGCCATATTGCAATCCCAGCGAAATCGTCAGCGCCAATCCGTCCATCACGCCCGAAAGCGTTGAGCCTTCCTTCGACATCTTGATGAACACTTCCCCCGGTCGCCCGTCTTCGTACATGCCCACCGTGACGTAGCCTTCGTGCCCGCCCACGCTGAACTTGTGTGTCACCGAAGCGCGCTCCAGCGGCATCTTCTCCCGTTGTGCCCGTGCAAAGAGTTCGCGTTGCAGCGGCAGAATCTCTTGCGCCATCGCGGCTGCAACTTCTTCCTTCTTCTCGTCTTTCTTCGCGCTCGCGTTTAGCGGCTGCGATTTCTTCGAATTGTCCCTGTAAATCGCCACGGCCTTAAGTCCCAGTTTCCACGATTCGATATACGCCTTCGAAATGTCGTCAATCGACGACTCTTCCGGCATATTGATGGTCTTCGAAATCGCGCCGGAAAGGAACGGCTGCGCCGCCGCCATCATCTTCACGTGGCCCGTCCACGAAATCGAGCGCCCGCCCGGCTGCGCCAGCGAGCAATCGAACACCGGCAGATGCTCCGCATTGAAGTGCGGTGCGCCCTCCACTCTTCCTTCCTTATCAATGTATGAAACGATTTCACTCGTCTCTTCCGGCGTGTAGCCCAGCTTCATCAGCGCTGACGGCACCGTGTTGTTCACGATCTTGATGACGCCGCCGCCTACCAGCTTCTTGTACTTCACCAGCGCCAGATCCGGCTCGATGCCCGTGGTGTCGCAGTCCATCATGAAGCCGATCGTTCCCGTCGGCGCCAGCACCGTCACCTGCGAATTCTTGTAGCCGAACTTTTCGCCGTGCGTCAGCGCCGTGTCCCACGATTCCTGCGCCGCCAGATAAAGCTCCGGCTGCACATGATCCGGCTGAATCCCCCGCATCGCTTCGCGGTGCATCCGAATCACGTCCAGCATCGGCTCGCGGTTCACTTCATAACCGGGGAACGGCCCCATCCGCTCCGCAATCCGTGCGGACTGCGCATACGCTTGGCCGCACATCACCGCTGTAATCGCGCCAGCCGTGTCGCGCCCTTCGTCGGAATCATACGGCCGCGCCATGGACATCAGCAGCGCGCCCAAATTCGCGTAGCCCAAGCCCAGCGGTCGGAACTCGTGCGAATTCTTTTCAATCTTCGGTGTCGGATAGCTCGCGTTGTCCACTAGGATTTCCTGCGCCGTGATCGTCACGTCCACTGCGTGCTTGAACGCCGTCACATCGAACTGTCCGCTCGGATTCACATACTTCATCAAATTCAGCGAAGCCAGGTTACAAGCCGTATCATCCAGGAACATATATTCCGAGCAAGGATTCGAAGCATTGATCCGTGCCGTCGTCTTGCACGTGTGCCAGCGGTTTACCGTCGTGTCGTACTGCATGCCCGGATCGCCGCACTGCCACGTCGATTCGGAAATCTTGTGCATCAGCTCGCGCGCGCGCAGCTTTTCGTTCGGCTGCCCGTCGTTCACGTTCTTAGTCCACCAATCCTTGTCCTCGATCACCGCGCGCATGAAGTCGTCCGTCACGCGCACCGAATGGTTCGCGTTCTGGAAGAAAATCGAAGCGTAAGCATCTCCGTCAATTCCGCTGTCGTAACCCTGATCGATTAGTACGTGCGCCTTACGCTCTTCCTTCGTCTTGCACTCGATGAATTCCACGATGTCCGGGTGATCGATGTTCAGGATCACCATTTTCGCCGCGCGCCGCGTCTTTCCGCCGCTCTTGATTACACCCGCGAACGCATCAAAGCCCTTCATGAAGCTTACCGGACCGCTCGCAATGCCGCCGCCGCTTAGCGTCTCTTTGCTTCCGCGCAACGCCGAAAAATTCGTTCCTGTTCCCGAACCCCACTTGAACAGCATCCCTTCCGTCTTGGCCAAGTCCATGATCGAGCCCATGTCGTCTCTCACGGAATTGATGAAGCACGCCGAGCACTGCGGCTTCGCCTGCACGCCCACGTTGAACCACACCGGCGAATTGAACGCCATCTTCTGCTCGACCAGCAGGTGCGTCAGCTCATC
>Ga0126376_10000015_pt1 | contig 64356 bp, 42 predicted proteins | sample PanSoiMetPlot_15_FD_92760 | JGI IMG/M metagenome (GOLD analysis project Ga0126376, IMG submission 92760) | Tropical forest soil microbial communities from Panama - MetaG Plot_15 | ecosystem: Environmental > Terrestrial > Soil > Tropical forest > Bulk soil | place: Panama | collected 2016-02-17 | reverse complement strand
TGAGGTATCTGCAAAGCGCGCTCCCGAACTTGGTGAACATAACCAGAAGATTCTGCGAAGATGGGGGAGAAAGTTAGTCCTTCTAATAAGAGGACAATATAGTAGGGCGACTTGCTGTAAAGTTGCTGTAATTCCGAATTCTGCTAACTATAATGAGGACAGATGTTTAATGCGCTTACTTGGGATTAGAACTCCCAAGTCCTACGAGACAGCAGCTTTATGGTATTGATTTTATTGGTAGCGGGGGCGGGATCGAACCGCCGACCTTGGGGTTATGAATCCTGAATTCGCCACTGCATACAATGCCTTCCAAGGTAAAAATCAGCATTTTCAGCGGAGAGACAGTCGTTTGAGCAGAACATAAAGCACTTGAGCGCATATAACGCAAGGTGGAGTACAGCAACTTTACAACAAATCTTCCGGGCACTGTAACAGGCTCAATCTCAGAATGACTCGCACATCGAATCGCAGTTCGCCCGAGCAACTGATTTTAAGTCCGTGATCGCGCTATTACGCGATCTTACTAAACGACACAAGCCAGTATTTACGCGCCTAGCGGTGGTCAAGGTATTGCTTCGTGCGAGAGCGGGAATGCAGAAAGTCACCTGAGATCAAAGAATACCCAGTTCTCGCTGTAGCTAATATCCCGTAAATAAATGACGGACCACGGCAATCGATCATGACAAAGGTCCGGAAGGGTCAAACTATTGCTACCTCGCGTGAACACACCTTCGCAGATCAATGCCTGGTCCGGCATTTTGAAAAACTGAATTCTGGCTTTTGGCAACTCCGGTGAGTCGAAGACATGCGTCTTGGCTGGGTAAATGTCTATGACTCTGACGCCGAATTGACTGTTGTGCGTTGATTCCCCTTTCTGCAACACAAACTCTCCCTGGATAGTTATCGGACCGGCTTCGTACCTTTGCCAACCACGCACGGATGCGGGACGCGTCGGATTTACAATCTCCTGGTCCAAGCCCCCGCACGCGGTGAGCAAAAGGGAAACCACCAGTACCAACAGCGAGCGCCCGGCAATTCCTGAAAAGGTCATGCAGTTCTCCATCAATGCAACGGCGAGAGTCCCTGCTGCTTCAGGTGCTGGGTGACCTGACTAGTCGTTGCCCGGCCCGAGACCCAGTGATTTACACCGCCGTAAATCCGTCTCGTTCCGCCGGTCGCGATATCTTTCGCAATTTCTCCTGCCGTCGGATATGTCAGCGCCGTGCTGGGATCCCAATGAATACCCAGATGAGTGTCTCCTGGTCCATCTCGCCCGATGTGGCCGGATGGATCTGTCACACCGAATCCAATCTCACGCGTACTATCTTGATGTCCCTGTTCCGTTCCCGCATAGTAGAACCGCTTGTTGCCAAACTTATCCTTCGTCTCTTTTATGGCGTCGAAAAATTCCTTATTGCTTTGAACTGTGAAGTTGATATCGCTTTGTTTCCCATCTCCCGTAGAACTGACCTTGTCGATCGACGTAATTTGGTTCCAGACCTTGCTGTCGCCGCTGAAGCTCGCAACAAAGTTCTGGACGCTGGCAACGTTTGTAGCTGTCAATTTTTGATTGATGCTTCCGTCTTTGTTCAGCACCGTCACTTGCTTATCGAAGTTCTTACCCGCCTCGGCCAGCTCCTTAGCGGTGGGGTTACTGGCATCTTTTACCGTGGTGAGTTTGGATGCTAATCGTCTGCGCTCTTCGTCGGTCAGCGTTTCCCAGGCACTCTGTGCTTCCAGTCCATCAGGATCAACATACTTCAATGGGTTGTTGAGAACATACGTGTAGCGGTTGAAAGACTGGGGATCGGAAACAATCGCACTTGCTCCCAGCGGATCGACCGAAACGAACCTTCCTTGCGTGCTGCGGTAGTATCTTTCACCGAAATCATCGAGCCCGGTTTCCGTGTCACGTTCTTTTTGCGTGAACTGCTGCCGTTGACCGTCTGTCGTGACGAAGCCCATGCCGGTTGTCCGGCCACCGATGCCGCTTCCAAGCTCCTCGCCGAACGGCATGTAGTCGTGACGACTGATAACTGTTGCGGCAGAATTCGTCACAACGCGGGGCGAGCCAAGATGATCTGCCGTCGAGTAACGCGTGCCGTTTGAGTTGATGGCCGTTGGTTCGATCGTAGCTACAAGGCCATTGGCGCCGTAAACGTATTCTTTTTTCAGCCCTCCGGTTGAGCCATCGTATTCAGCTATTTCCTGACCGCTGATTCCGTAGATGAATCTTAGGTTCTCGGATAGAAGTTTGCGGACACGCCTTTGTTCGCCGTCGTAGACGTAGGCGCTCTGCCCATCGACGGTTTTGATCTTGTTCTCTGCGTTATAGGTATATGTGTGAGAACCGTCGTTAAGAAGATTACCCGCGCTGTCGTACGACCCGCCCGTGATTCGGTTATCACTTGTGTTGAAGTACAAACTCTGACTACCACCACCAAGGTCGATCCAGCGATTACCATAACGGTCGTAGCCATTTGTTTGCGACCAGCTCGCACCACTGTTTTCCTGCGAGGTCGTCAGTCGGTTCAAAGCGTCATAAGCAAACGTTTGCGAATAACTCAGCCCACCGCCGGTGTAGGTGAGGCTCAGTACGTTGCTATTGTTTGTCGTCGTACCGTAATTGTAGCTGAGATCAAGAACAGAAGTAGGTGATCCGCTGGTGCCGAGTTTTATCTCGCTCGGCTGCAATCGATTGTTGTAAGTGACTGCGTGAACCAGACTATTTCCATAGGTTTCCGTCTTCAAAGCATTATGAGAAGCATATCCGATGCTGGCGACACTTGCTGCCGGTGCGTACGTCGTGGCCACACTGTTTAAAGAAGCAAGGCGTCCGGCATCGTCCGGCGTGTAATTTACGGTGCGGCGATCCCCGGCGCCCGGCACCGCTGGATACGTTTCGCTTTTCAGGAAGCCGTTGGCAGCGTAGGTTGCTTCAGCCAGATAGTTGACGGAGTCAGTCTGTTGATACTGACGTACCACTCTACCCATTTCATCGTAGCCACGGTACGTACCGGCGGCGCTGCTCGTACCGTAAGTAACCGCAACCAGCCTGCCCGTTGAAAACCCTCGAGTGAACGAGGGAGCGCCAGTCGGCAGGGTCTGATTGTCATAATAAAAATAAACCGGAGACGTTACCCCACCATCGTTCGCATAGACATTCGACGTTATTCGATTTAACTCGTCGTAGGTAGAAGTCGTGGTCCAATGTGAACCGCCGGTCATTCGTGGATCGACTTTCTGTGTCAGGTTCCCGTTGTTGTCATACTGGTAGGTCGTGGTGCCGCTTTCCGGATTCGTTGAAGACGTGAGACGGCTCAGAGAATCGAAAACATAGGTGCGAGTTTGGGCTCCTTGAGTGACTGTCGTGAGGTTATCGAGCACGTCGTAAGCATAGCTGGTTTGGTAATTCAATCCGTTGGGATCTTCGTAAACCGAAGTCACTCTGCCTAAAGCATCCGAAACACTCTTTCTGACTTTGCCCGCCTGATCAGTTACAGTGATCGAATTGCCGCTATAGCTCGTAGTCACGATCGCGCTGTCCGGAGTCGTGAAAGAAATCGGGCGTCCCAGCGCGTCGAAAGCATGTGTGGTCCAAACTGCGGTTTCACTCTGCCAAACGCGATAGGGGTTGGATCTCTTGTATGGCCGACCCAGAACATCGTATTGGATCTCGGCAGTTATGAAATGACCTCCACCCTCGTATTGTCGCGTCTGAATAGTGCGACCTAATTGGTCATAAACCATGTCGGTGATCAATCCCCCATCATTATTGAGGTTGAGATCACTGGTCGTGGTGATTATTCGGTTCGTATCGTCATACGCAAAAACTGTATGGCTCGCGGCCGCAGTCGAGACGGCGCGCTTGACTTGAGTGGGCCGATCAAGACTATCGTCATAAAACGCCGAGGCAACAATTCCATTGACGTCCTGACCATCAACGACGCGACCTAAATAGTAATCAAATTGAGCAGTGGCTATCTGGCCCTGCCGGTTTATTCTCGTTGCAAACGCGTAACTGCTGAGGCCGCCAAGGTCGGTTGGACCAGGATTAGTGTTCGCCTCACCATCAGGTGTTCCATACCGGTCGTCAAACTCGAGAATCGTAGCGTTGCCGCGACCATCGATGCTTTTCACCAGGTTCCCGGCAATATCGTATTGAGAATATGTAGCGATCGAGCCAACAACCGATCCGCCGAACAGTAGGTAACTAGTCACACTGGTCGCATTTCCGCGTGAAGTATTTCCGGTAGTGAAGGTCGAATCCAGTCCGGAGATGTTGGTTCTGTTCACCAAGCCCGCATGATTTGTGTCTGTGGTGTACTTGTCGTATTCGAACACGACTCTTGCGTTTTCCACGCTGCCATAGACCGACCGTTGCACTGGAAGGTTGAAAATGTGAATGCTGCTTGAAGTGTAATCAAGACCGTTGACGGGATTGGTTGTCAAGTAGCTCGTCAACGTGGTGCGTAGCAATGGCCCGGGCGCGCCACTTCCGTAATCGTACTCGTAAACGCCGCTTGTGTTGTTGAACTGATCATAAGTGTAAGTTGTTTGCGATACCTGATTGGTATCCGAAAGAGTATTTATCTTGGCGATTACAACGGGATCCGCCGCTGGTGACTCTCCTGGGCCCGCCCACCAGCTCACCGACGACCGTTGCGACCAACTCGTGTTGCTTTGGCGCAATACTGTTGTTCCATCGGCTGCGAAAACATCCGTTTGGTATTCCTTACCCTCGGTCCACGGCGAATAACTAGTCGGAGAGCCGAGCATGGAGATGAACGCTCCGCCGAAGTAATAATGTTTCTCACTCGTCAAGAGCGTGGCGCTGGAATTGTATTGGTTAACAAATACGTACCCAAGATTGCCGAAGTTACCGCCCGAGTCAAAAGTCTCAGGTCGGCTGAAAGTTATCTTGCGGTCATAGCTTGCGCCCGTGCCGCCGGTTGAATAAACGCGCCGCTCCAGTACGCGCCGATAAATAATGGACCAGGGACAACTACAGGTAATCCCACTGGGTGGCCCATTCACGAGACCTGCTCCCCAGTCGTACTCATAAGCTCCGCCAGTCGGTAACACCACGCGAGCAAGTTCGCCATAGTTGTTGTAAGAAAAACCGTACTTCTTCCCATTCGGCAGCCATATGGCTGTCACTACCTCCGGATTGAATGAATAGTTGGAGGCATTGTAGAGCGGAAAGAGCTGATTCAGGTTTTGAATCGAATAGCCGGAGCGCAGCACAGTACTCATACTTCCCAGAGTTATCCAGATGGTCCTTTGCGCCCCGCCGAAGCCTTTGTACTTGATCCGGTTGCAGAGGCCATACGTTGGATCGTTGACCTCGTAATCGATTGTTATCTGCCGATTGAGTGAGTCGGTTACGACTGTCTGCGGACTATATATTGTGCCGCCGTAGGTAAAGGTCAGCTTGTTTCCATTGCGGTCGCGTATCCAACTGACCTCGCCACCGTCGATACGGTAGATCGTGCCGTCCCGCCATTTGAGATAACCAGTGGGACCAAAATACTGTGGGCTGCCTTGTACGACGATCGAGTCATAAACATCACCGTCTGAAACGAACGTTGCCGACTGACCGTCCCAGGCCGTGAATATTTTCCCACGATTCGCGCTACTCGTCGCACAAGACGGAACGGACGCCGGAGCTCCCTGTAGTAAATCGTCACGGAACTCGATTGAGGTACCGTCCGGACCAACGAACGTCAAGCGAGTCAGAGTCTTGGAAGGCTGGTAAACCGGATCGTAGTAACCGGAACAGATCCAGGAATTGATTTCGTCCTGTGCCATACGCCCAACCATAATGCCGGCAGAATACGGACGTGGTTGGGGACCGGCGTCGAGGGTAGGTTCATAGAATTCATACACCCCTCCCATTCCGTTGTCAGCTCGGCTGTAGGTTACTGACCATTGCGCATAAAGAGGCTGTTGCAGCGTATAACCGGCACTTCCTCGGCCGCCGGCCGCCAAGAGCGGCAAGCTAAAACTAAGATTGCCATTGTAAGGATTGACGGTATCAAAGCCACTCAGCGGGAACGAGCCAGTAGGCGATCCGGCTTGCAAACCTGCGGGCGTGAACCCGTCCATCACATTCGTCGAAGTGTCTTGCGCCTTCGCCGTACTGAAACTCAATACTGCTATGCAAGAGAGTAGTAATACTTCAATGATCAAACCGGTTCTGAAGCGTCGTGTCGCTTGAGGATTTTTCATGGCGATTAACCGTCAGCAAATCTGTTGTTGGTGAAGGGGAGGTAAGACAGTTCAATCACTTAGAGACGATAATGCTGCAATGCCACTGGGGATGATCCACAACCTGAAGAGTGTAATGACCGGCCGGGAGGTTAAGCAGCTTTCTCAGTCGAATCTGGCCCTTCGCCATTTTCAATTGCCGAAGCTTTTGTCCGTTTTCCCGAAACAGCGCAAAGGAGAGTTCTTCTAAGATGATTCGGTTATCAACACCGAGCAAGAACTTGTCTCCCGAGGGAGTAATTTCAGCGGGCTCAAACCCATGTGGAGTCAGGGTTACAGTTTCGACCAGTATTGACGATGGTGCTGGACTCGCTCCGCGCTGATTGCCATTGACACTGGCCAGAAGTGGCTGGGTCACGACACCACTTGGCAACGGATTCGACGACTGGCGGGTTGAGCTGGCCCATAAACTCACGACCGACGCAAGACCTACAACAACAGCCGTGGCAATCCAGAGATAAGTGTGAGATCTATTGAGAGCTAACCGTATCTTGACTAGTGACATGACATTTATCCTCTGTGAGCCTCTAAACAGCGCTAAGCACTATTTCATTGGAAGCAGTACTGCGGGGAGTTGACTATTGGACCACGCGCCCTCATGAGGTATTAATGCGGAGCGTCTTAACAGAGGCTATTGCAATAGCCCTCATTGAGAAACCAGGACGTTAACTCAACGGAGGTCATAAGGAATTAACTCGTTGGGGGAGTGAGCGGCACTCTACGCCTGAAGTGAACCACTGTCAATGAAAATTTTGGTTCATGAAAATTTTGGTTCATTGAGAATTTTGGTTCTGCTTTTTAATGAGTGCTCAAAGTCGAAGGCAATCGCCCGGTGGAACGAGGAGTCTTTTTCGCTTGTATTTTTTCCAGGACCGATTTACTGCCATTGCGCTTTTTTGTATGACCGGGTTTATGCAGATCGGCTCAAAGACTAGCGGATCAGAATGGTTGATATTCGAATCCTCCGAAAATGTGTTTGAAACCACGCCGTCCGCAATGGCCCAACCCAAATACACGCCCAGTTCGTGCACCGCGGCGCTCTAATAGAGCGTCCGTTCGTTCCCTATTGAAGCGGGGATCATGCTACGCGCTCGAGAAGACGGCGACGTGATCAGCGCTGGACCCTTCACGAAGTTGAATTTAGGAACAAAGAGATCAACAGCCGTCACGCCGGTTTCGTCTGTTCATCCTCATGTCTATGCGCCCCTCAGTGTTCAGAGGTACTAGATTATCTTGGAGATGATGAGACTATGATCGGGAATGGGTTCGCAGGTTACGGACTTTGGGACATTGTAGAGTGAATGCACCCTGCGAATCTAATTCTTGTTTGCTGCTGCCGTGGCATCGGCTTCAGTCTCCGTTGATAGGGCCGATCCAGCTCCTAAGTGTCGAGGAGTTTCTGATCTCACAAACATTATTCGACCTCGGGATTTCGCAACGGTGAAATTTCCTTCAGGGGTTCGGTTGCCACACGCGCGATTTGGCGGGTGAGCAAATCGCTCATTCTGTCATCTGCCGGGACGTTTTCTTTGGCAATTTGGTAGGCCCGCAATGCTTCTTCGCGATTTCCGATTTTAAGGTATTGATTTCCAAGTTCGATGGCGTTGGAAAACTTCCTCGGGTTAATGGTAACGGCTTCGGTCAGCAGTTTTATCGCCCCTTCGATGTCCGGCTCAGCAGTATAAATTTTGTTTCTCGCACGAAGGGTAAGCGAAGTCACCCTTGCTTCAGGAAGCTTAAAGTCGCCGCGAAAAACGAACAAGTTTCCAAACCGCGCGATCGGAGTCGCATCCTGGAAAGCAGGCCTGCCCCATACCTGTCTCGCTCCCAGAATAATCGTGCCACTGACAGTCTCAGTGCTCATCCTTTCGCCGTCTCGTTCGATATTTCTCCCCACCCAATCAAGCTCTCGACTTTTACTTTCGGCTTGATGAACCGGATAGAGCAGGAAAGGTACTTCGCCTGCTGGTTTCAAGTTCTCGTTATAATATTTGACCAATTCCTTGACGCGCAGTTCTGCGTCAATCCCCTCATCGCTAAAATACTGATAGGCATTTGCCGCGCCGCCTACAGCCTCGTTGTAATACTCCCACGGACGGAGCACAGGAATGGCCGATGCCAAAGCAGCGATCAACGCAGCAACGACGGCCCCGCGCAAAAAATAAGATTGTGATTTGACAGCGTTGTAAATTGCCAGTCCTGCCAATAATGCCAATGCGGGAATGACCGGAAGCGCGTGTCTGATGCCCGCGTAGGGAGAACCAGTAGCAAGTGCAATCAAGAAAAGAAGCGCTAGACCAATCACACAGATCAAAGGCGTAATAGATTCTTGCGGACCTTTGCGGACGACGAGTAAAACCGCGCCGATTGCAGTCAAAAGTAGCAAGCCGAGCGGGAGTTTAGCGACAATCACACCCGGGAAAAAATAAAAAGGCGCTTCTCTGTAGAACCGCCCGAAAGCGTAAATGAAGCGGGCGCGTCCCTCGGGCCCGGCGCGAATCGCATCCGCCATTCCCCAGGTGTACGCGCGTGGAAACAGGTGTCCACGCGCCATAATATTCAAACTGGCTTTATAACGCGGCGAATTGAGATCGCTGATTTTCTCCGCCAGAGAGCGATTGAATTGTTCTTCGCTTGTCCCCGGACTTTCGCGAAAACGGAATAGATAAAAACTCCACAAGACAATCATCGCGCCGATTAAAACCATCGACACCAATCCGAGACGGCGCAGGCGAATGACAACATTAGCGTCCCGCGCTAAAAAAACCGCAAACACGATTCCAATAATTGCAACCGCTGCCATTGTGATCATAGCTGAATGTTTTGCGCTCAAAGCTAACCCCAGAACGATCGCCGTGTAAACCAAATCAACTATGCGCCACGAGCGAAACGCGGCGACAGCTAGTAAAACGGCGGTTGTCGAAAGTAATGCGACGGGCAAGTCCGTGATCACCACAGGAAGATGCGCAGCCACCGTCGGGTCAATCACGAGAAAAGCAGTTGCACCTAGAGCGATAATTTCTCCAAACACGCGCCGCGCCATCACCCCAAACAAAACCAGCAGCAAGCCATTTAGAGCAAACATCGCCGTTCGTGAACGGCTTTGCACCACGTCGGGGTTGTTGTTGAGATAAACATCTTCTTCGACAAAATTGCGCTCATCGCCTTTATCATGAAGAGTGCGGTAAGGAGAAAGCTGATAACCGAAAGCTGAAACAAAAGCACCAGTCCACAATTTGACGAGCGGCGGCTGTTCGGGATTGAGGCGGAAGTCTCTGGTTTTAACGTATGCCACACCCGCCCCGATATGGTAAGCCTCGTCAATCGTAAAGCTGTCGAGCCGCGTCGCAATGCTTGAGCGCACAACGGCGCAGCCGACAAGTGCGAACAACACCAGAAAGAAAATCAAGTGGCGGGCCGGCCATGAAAACTCTGTGGTCTTATCAGCTTTCATTTCGACTTCCATCGGATTTGTTTCTTGCGGGCGTTTATTTCAGAACTTATTGTTTGAGCAATGAGATTCCAGACCTGGCCCTTGAAAACTTTGATTTTTGAAAGCATCGTCCTGAGTGAGACAACCCGAGTGTGTTGTTCCGCGAATGCGTTGTGATATCCGTATGAATCGCTCTTCACCGCGAAGCTTGTCGAATTCCGCTGTAAGCCTGAGCGCAGTGCGCCACTGACTATGTTCCACATACGCCCTTTCGAGCCATTCGAGCGTCTCCTCTCGCTTTCCTAGTCCGGCATGGATCAAGGCAATGCTGTAGGGAGGCACATAACTTCGCTTCGATTGTTCCAACATGTTGGAGACCAACTTAAGCGCCTTTCGCGTTTTGCCAGCCATCCCGTAAGCGTATCCGAGAAACCCCGAAACAACCGGCGCATCCTCCAACTGTCTGGCGCGCTCAAGCTCCGCGATTGCCTCGGGGAATAAACCTTTTTGCCCATACGCAATTCCCAAGAGGTGACGTGCGCGATAATAGTCAGGACCCAATTCGAGTGTCTTATTCAGTTGTTCAATTGCCTGATCTTGTTGGCGCGCGAAAAGATAGTATTCCCCCAGTTGCTTGTTAATTAAGAGGTCGAGTGGTTCAATCTCGAGCGCCAGCCTACACTCAGCCAGCGCCTCATACGTCTGGTTCATTTCCATCAAAGATAGCGCGTAGCCGACATGTGCGTGTGCGTATTTCGGGTTCAGACTGATGGCATGTCTAAACTGACGCGCAGCGCCCTCAGCATCTCGATTACAGCCAAGTTTTATAGATGCCAATGAGGTATGGGCCTCGGCGAGTCGATCATCGATCTCAACTGCCTTCACTGCTGCTGCCCTTGCTCTTGGTATTGTCTCCGAGGGAGATATGAGGCCATAGGAGTCAAAAAACATATGAGAATCTGCGACCCCGGAATAACCCAGCGCAAAATCAGAATCGATTTGAACTGCTCGTTCAAACCACTCTCTGGCTTTACTGTAGCCGTACCTCGTGCGCATGTTTAAGAAGTAGCGACCTCTTAGATAGAATTGATGTGCTTCAATGTTTGGGATGTGCTGTTTGAGCACTCGCTGCCATCCTGCGCCGGTTAACGTAAGGTGCAGATTCTGCAAGATGTCGTTGGCGATCTCTTCCTGGATCGTATGCATGTTGGTAAGAGTCCCGACATATTCCTTTCCCCAGAGCTGCCATCCATTTGTAACTTCCACCAGCTCCGTTCGAATGATCAGTTTCTGAGCGAACTGAACGAGACGACCGATCAGGACAGCACGGACCCCCAATTCCTTCCCGACTTCCTGCGGATCAACCTCCAGTCCTTTGTAACGCAGGACAGTGCTACAAGCTCTGACCGACAGGCTCGGCAATAACGAAAGATGATTAATGATTGTCTCTGTTAGACCATCGCTGAGGTAGGCGACGTTGGGATCTCCACTGGAATCGAAAAGTGGCAAGACCGCCAGGGAATCAATGGCGTTATCTTGAGCGATTATTTCAGCACGTTGGCTGCCTTGGGTTACAACGTCATCTTCGTCGCCAGCACTCTCGCATTTTACTTCAGTTACATTGGCAAGAAAGCGATAGCCTCGCGTCGGCACGGTCTGAATGTACTGATGGCGTTCACTGCCACCCAATATCTTTCTCAAGGTGAAAATGTTCTGAGCTACTGTCTGTGCCTCGACAAAACTGTCGCGCCAAACCGTTGCCAACAAGTTGTCTTTCTCAACTACTTGCCCGCTGTTCTGTACCAGAACCAGCAGCGTGTCGTAGGCCTTTGGCGTAAGTGCCACGACTTTGCCGTCGCGAAATAGCAGTCGTTGTTTTGCGTCAATGCGGAAGGAGTCAAAATCGTAAAAGCACATACACATGGGAGGATAAAAACCTTGAAAACCCTTTTTGAAAAAAGTTTGATACTTCTATAAAGACATTGAGTCCCCCGCTAGGTTAGGGTCCGCAGCGGTCAACTTAGTGCGTTAAGCTTAATGCGTTGAGTTGGTCCTGGGGGGAAATCGGATAACCTGGTCACATCAATGCGTAACTCAGTCGGATGAGTTCTTTGCATGACGAGTTGCAGTGGTAATTTAATGCGGCTCGTTTACAAGCAAAACAGAATATCGGCGCGACGTGAAGAGAAAAAACCCGGCTAGCGCTCCCACGCTCCGTTGCTTGCTCAGAACTTAGATTTTCAAACGCTGCAAAACGTTCGAAGTCACTGCTGTTGGGTTGCCTATCACTGGAATAAATCCTCCTACATTTGCGGAACCCGAATTAGTTCACAGGCAGCCATCGTTACTGGTCTGCATCGCTGAATCATTCTGAGACTTTGGCTGGCTAACGGTGAAAACCTAACGTTACTTAACCCTCTACGACTCTCGGAAGGAGAATCAATGGCTAAGCTAAACATCATTCGTGCGTGGAAAGACGAAGGCTATCGTCTCAGCCTCAGCGACGAAGAACTGTCTCAGATACCAGACAGTCCGGCGGGCGCAATCGATCTTTCGGACACAGAATTGGACTACGTTGCCGGCGCGGGCACGGAATACCTGTTGACGGTAGGCTGTTGCAGCAACGGCGGTGGCGTTACAAATATTGGCGGCACATGTACCTGTACCTGGGGAATCTCCTGTACTTGTAGTGTCACCTATAACTGCAATCCCGGCTCAACCAATTGCGATACGAATATTTATTGCCACAGATAGCCCAGGCACTGTGGCAATACTATTTCTGGCTCACCGCCAGGGCGGATCTGCGATCAATGGACACTCCGACCTGGCGAGCTTAGACGGGCGGCTCTTTCCGTCTTGTATTTCTGCAACAATTGCGTTGCCTACCCGACGACGACACGAGGGGTTGCGAGACCCACTCCTGAAACAAACACGCTGACAACTTAACTGAGGGAAAGAGTCGCTCCAGTTTTTGCAGTAAGGATAGACATCGCGAATGCCGGATTGCACACGGCTCGCGTCACGACTGCCTGAAATTGATTATGAGTAAAAACTATTCTGCAGATGTGAGATGGTCTGATGCGTTGACTCTCAGGGAACGAATCGCATTGTTCCCGTTGGCTCAAACTCAGCCGCCAAAAACTAGCTCCAGTGTCGCGAGCGCGGAGCGACATATAGAGAAGTGGCGGGCGCAACATCCCTTCACCAAAGAGTCTCATTTCTCTGATTGGTTAGACAGCAATGATTTGGATTCAGAGAGGTTTCTCGAGGTCCTCAGCACCTCAAGCGAACTTTTGCAAGATTGCCTGCCTGAAGAGCCGGAATGGATAGCAGAGCTTAAGCGCGCCTATTTCAACGGGACACTGGCACAGGAAACACTTCCTAACGTTGAGAATGAAGCCGGATTCTTAATCATGCTTGGTCCATTGATTGAGAGAGGCCTGGAACGAGTGCGCAGCGGAATTCCAACGCTCTGCGAAACCCACGCGGATGCGCCGATTGATACGAACAACATCGAGGGCATGCTGGTCCAAAGTCTTTTGGGGTCGTTAATGTGGAAGCTGACCCGCACGATGGTGCTCGAACTCCACGTGGCGAGGATTGAGGGTTTGCTGGCCGGCGATACGCCTGAAGAACGTTATCAGAGTTTCTTGAATCTTCTGCGTCAGCCCGAGTTCGCTATTAGTATCCTGCGTGAATATCCGGTCCTGGCTCGTCAACTTGAGATCTCTACCGACCACTGGGTCCGTTTCAGTCTCGAATTTCTCAACCATCTTTGTATTGACTGGAAGCTGGTGCAGGAACGGCTTGCTCCAGACCAGGACCACGGTGTGTTAGTAGAGATCAAAGCCGGCGCCGGCGACACGCACCGCCAGGGTCGTTCAGTCATCATCGCAAAATTCGCTTCAGGTTTTCAGGTCGTCTATAAACCCCACTCGCTCAGCGTTGACGTTCATTTCATCGAACTGCTGGGATGGCTTAATGACCGTGGCGAGCATGCGCAGTTTCGCACGGTCAAGGTCATCGACCGCGAGACTTACGGATGGGTAGAGTTCGTCGAAGCCAGTCCATGTTTATCAGCCGAAGAGATCGAGCGCTTCTATGAGCGACAGGGAGGTTTCCTGGCTTTGCTCTATGTACTGGAGGCGACTGACTTCCACTTCGAGAATCTCATTGCTTCCGGCGAGCATCCGGTGCTGGTTGATCTGGAGGCGCTTTTTCACCCGCGACAGGGATCGCCTTCACATGATTCCGTCTCCGCGCTGACACACCAGGCAATGCAGCATTCTGTTCTGCGTATCGGCCTGTTGCCGCAACGGATCTGGCTGAACAACGAATACGACGGCTTCGACTCGAGTGGCCTGGGTGGGGCAGCGGGTCAACTGACGCCTTTCCGGATACTCAGACCGCAATTAGAAGGTACCGATCAAATGCACATGGTGCGTACCCGGATTGAGATGCCGGGCAGTAACAATCTGCCTAGTCTCAACGGAGAGAATGCCAGTGTGCTGAACCATCGCGCAGAGATCGTCAAAGGCTTCACTTCGATCTATCTGCTTCTATTAGAACACCGCGATGAATTAATGGAAGAGGATGGACTGTTGGCCCGTTTTGCCAATGATGATGTGCGAGCGGTTCTTCGCCATACCAGATCGTATGCGGTGTTGCTTGGTGAAAGTTTTCATCCGGAAGTCTTGCAAGATGCGCTAACGCGCGATCGCCTCTTTGATAGTTTGTGGGTAGGAATTGACCAGCGACCTTATATGAGCAGAGTCATTCCTGCGGAACAAGCAGATTTGCAGCGCGGAGACATCCCGCTTTTCAAGTCGCGTCCCGGCTCTCGTCATCTATGGACCAGTACGGACGAGCTGATTCCCGATTTCTTCGAACAGTCCAGCATAGATCTTGTTAAGGATCGGCTGCGAGCGTTATCTGAGTCTGATCTTCAGCGCCAGGTGTGGTTTATAGGCGCTTCGATGACAGCTCTCGCCGACGTTCGGGGCCACAATCAACTGACCGGATATCAAGTCCAGCCGTCACAGACAAGTGTCGATCGAGAAAAACTTATTTCGCTGGCACGCAGCGTTGCAAACAGGCTGACGACGATGGCTGTACGTGATGAAGATACTGCTGTCTGGATCGGTCTGGCCCTGGCCTACGAGCGAGTATGGACGCCACATCCAATCGGGATTGATTTTTACGACGGCACGCCTGGTATAGCGTTATTTCTGGCTTACCTTTCTGCAATCACTGGAGAGACACGATATAAAGAATTGTCCCGGGCCGCACTCGAAACAGTCAAACGTCAACTGGCAGTCGCAGTTGAACATCCGAAACGCCTTGGCGGAATAGGTGGTTTTAGTGGATGGGGCGGCATCATTTATACCCTCACGCACCTGTCAAGGTTGTGGAACGACTCCCACATGCTGGCCGAGGCGGAATCCTATGTGGAACTTTTGCCTGATCTGATCGCACAGGATGAGCAGCTTGATGTGATGAGCGGGTCAGCCGGATGTATCGCGGCGCTGCTGGGCCTCTACCAGGCGACTTCCTCGAAACGTGTGCTTGAAGTTGCAAGCCTCTGTGCAGACAGGCTCGTTGCAACAGCTCAGCCAATGGATCACGGCATTGGTTGGACCACAACGATTGAATCTACTCAACCGCTGACCGGGTTTTCGCATGGTACCGGGGGAATAGCCTGGGCGTTGTTGAAAATTGCGGCACTTACAGGCAATCCGCGCTACAGAGAGGCTGCGCTGGCAGCGTTAGCTTACGAGCATAGTCTGCTGGACCGTGAGGAAGGGAACTGGCCTGATTTTCGCACCCTCGGCAAACCTGTTGACGCGACTGTGAAGACTTTCATGTTGGCGTGGTGTCACGGCGCGCCGGGAATCGGGTTGGGGCGGCTGGAATCTTTGAACCTCGAGGATAACGCTGCCATACGCGAGGACATTCATGCGGCATTGAGAATCACGATGAATAGGGGTTTTGGATTCAATCAATGTCTCTGTCACGGCGACCTCGGCAACCTTGAACTGCTGGTCCAGGCCAGAGATAAGTTCGGTGACACTGAGGTAGTTGACTTTATCAAACTCACCACTGCCGCCATCGTCGAGGGAATAGAAACGTGTGGCTGGCTGTGTGGAGTGCCAATGGGAGTGGAGATTCCGGGACTCATGATGGGTCTCGCAGGAATCGGTTATGGCCTATTGCGGTTGGCAGAGCCGGCGCGAGTGCCATCAGTCTTGACGCTTGCGCCTCCGCCGATGCGTCTCTGATGAAGAAGAATTTCTCGCGCAAAGGCGCAATGGAGCAAGGAGCAAACATGAGATTTCTGACGCCAAATGTAATAGCAGGTCTGTCGCTTTTTACAGCGATTCTTTTCTTCGCCACTGCATATATGAAAGCGCAAGGAAGAGCAGTCAACGTGTTTATCGGTTTAGCATTTCTCTTTCTTGCGACCGCAACTTTTCTCCGGGGTAATTAGCAACAGCGGTAGTGAAGGCGCACCACTCATGTTGAACAAAAAAGTAAGTATTTTTCGCAGCGAAGCTCTTAAGCGCTACATGAGCCGTAATGAGAAGACGATATTTCCAAAAATTATCGCTCCTCGAACATTCCTATATCTCTGGCTAATTCTTGCTCTTCTATTAGTCGCCGCTCTCTGCGCTCTACTGGCAGATATTCCGGTTTATGCTTCAGCACTGGCGCTTGTCGTTGAGGACGGTAACCGTAAACAGAACTCCAGTGAAGTTAAGATCGCCCTACTGCTCCCACCTGAAAACCTCCCGCAACTACAGGTTAATCAAACCGTGTTTTTTAGAAGGGACAAGGTTGGCCCACTGGTTAGCAGACAGATAAATGACGTTGAGCCGGCGATCTTAAGTCCAAGTGCCATACGAAGCCGCTTTGGCCTTAGCGGAGATGCTGCCACAAAAGTCGATGAGTCGTCGGTAGTAGCTTTTATTTCTTTGGAACCTCTTCCACATGGAATGGAAGCCTCAAGTTACTTAGGCACTTCCTATAACGCCCAGGTAGAGATTGGACACCGGCGCTTAGCGTCCTTCCTTCCTGTGGTCGGCAGATTGTTTTCAGGCCGCTCACCCTAGCTGACGGCCCGACGTGTTTTGTCCTGAGCTCCGCTTACAGTCGTTTAAGTTGCTTACGCGGAATCTCAATTCTGGTTCAGGTCTTTATTTAACGCGGATGAATCAAATGAACGTCGATCACTCACAATGGTTAAGAGCTTTGACGCTCGTCGAACGCCTGCCGCAGAAGAGCGCGGATAAACCCCCGTTACCTCACGGCAAGCCGGAGCTCGCGCAGCGACGACTCAATCGTTGGCGATCACAAACTCCTTTTACAGTTGACGAAAATTTCGCTCAGCGGATAGCGATGGACCAACTCACGGAAGCGGACTTTCTCAGTCTATTAGGTGAGTCTAACAAGTCCCTAAGCGAGCGATTTCCCATTCCGCCCTCCTGGGTAGAAGAGCTTCAAGTTGTGCTCAAGGGTAAAGGTCGAGAACGGCCATCAGTTTCCGCCGTTCCCTCCGAGGCACAGTCTGAGTCGCATGGAAGCCTGGGTTTCCTCCAGCCTTTCGAGCCTCTATTAAAGGACGGAGCAAGACGCTTGAACGAGGGTGCTCAAGCCCTGCGGCAAATCCATGGTCGGCTCCCATTCAATCCGGATACAGTCGGAGATCTGTTTTTCAACAGCCTGATCCAAACACTATCCTGGAGACTAACACGCACGATGGTGCTTGAGCTCAACGTCGCCAGAGTGCAAGGGTTGTTGGAGGGTGAGAGCCCGCAGGAGCGATACGTCAGTTTCCTAAAACGTCTCAGTCAACCGGATGTCGCGCTCGAGCTACTGCAAGAGTATCCGGTGCTAACTCGTCAATTAAAGACTTGCATCGATCAGTGGGTTAATTACAGCCTGGAGTTTCTGACTCACCTCTCAAGGGATTGGAACACTATTCAGGAGACTCTCTCCGCAGGCCATGATCCGGGACAACTCACTTCAGTGACTCCGGGCATAGGCGATACACATCGCGAAGGCCGCTCCGTCATAATCGCCGCTTTCGCTTCCGGCTTCCGCCTGGTTTATAAACCGCATTCGCTGGCCGTCGATCGCCATTTCGTCGAACTCCTCACCTGGCTCAATGAGCGAGGCGATCATCCCCCATTCTTTACCATGAAAATCATTGACCGGAACACCTATGGGTGGTCCGAGTTCATTGAGGCCAGGGGTTGTCAGACTACAGAACAGCTCGATCGTTTTTACGAGCGGCAGGGTGGTTACCTTGCGCTGCTTTATGTGTTGGAGGCAACCGATTTTCACATGGAAAATCTGATCGCCTCGGGCGAGCATCCGGTGCTTGTTGATATGGAAGCACTGTTTCATGCGGCCAATCCAGCGAAACGAAACGATACCGCGGCGGAGCTGGTCCAGACGATCATGGAGCAATCTGTGTTGCGCATCGGGATGTTGCCGCAACGAATTTGGGCCGAGGGAACGTCGGACGGCGTGGAGTTAAGCGGCCTGGGCGGAGCGGCTGGACAACTAACACCTTATCGAGTCCTTCAGCCTGAGAGTGAAGGCACGGACACGATGAGATTGGTGCGTAAGCAAGTAGAGATGCCAAGCAGCAATAACCGGCCCAGTTTCGATGGAGCGGCGGTTAGCGCGCACGAGTATGTCGCGGCGATTACCCGGGGATTCACTGACATCTACCGGTTGATCCAAAAACATCGCCATGAGCTGTTAGCTGATGATGGACCTTTATCTGCTTTCGCCAAAGATGAATGCCGCACCGTGCTGCGTCCAACCCGTCTTTACGCGATGCTGCTATACGAGAGCTACCATCCCAACATGCTCCGCGACGCGCTCGACCGCGACCGTTTATTTGATGGGCTCTGGACGGGTATTGAGCAACTCCCCTACATGGTGAGGGTCATTCCACATGAGCGCAGAGATCTACAAATCGGTGATATACCGGTGTTCACATCAAGACCGGGTTCTCGCCATCTTTGGTCCAGTCGACATGAGGAGATCACAGACTTCTTTATCGAGCCGAGTCTGAATTCTGTTCGCCGGCGATTACAAAATCTCAACGAGGATGACTTATCACGCCAGGTGTGGTTCATCCGCGCTTCACTGACCACGCTCATCATGGGGCAGGGTCAGGACAGTTGGGCCCAATACCAACCCGAATACTCAAACCAGATTGCTGATCGCGAGCGGTTGATAGCTGCTGCTCGAAAAACTGCAGATAGGCTTGAAGTCCTCGCGCAACGTGATCAGGACACAGCTATGTGGGTCGGTGTGACGCTGGTAAATGAACGCAGTTGGACGCTTTTGCCGGTAGCGACTGATCTCTACGACGGCACCTGCGGTATCGCTTTATTTCTCGCTTACCTGGGCTCGATTACCGGAGAACACCGTTACACGGCGTTGGCGAAGGCTGCCATGGTCGCTACCAGAAATCAACTGGATCTGATCCTGGCAGAACCCAAACTGCTGGGCCAAGTCGGTGGTTTCAGTATGTGGGGGAGCATGATTTACACCATGGCCCACCTGGGAACGTTGTGGAACGAGCATGAACTCTTCGAGAAGGCGGAGCAGATCGCGAGTCGTCTTACAGATCTCATCGATGATGATGAATACCTGGACATCCTGGGAGGCGCCGCGGGCTGCATAGGAGCTCTACTCGCTTTGTATAAATGCACGTCCTCCAAAAATGTGCTGGCGGTGGCGATCAGTTGTGCGGAGCGGTTAGTCGCTCGCGTTGAACCGATGTCTTCTGGTGCAGCCTGGGTTACCAACAACCATGAGACTGAAAGGCCACTCGCTGGTTTCTCGCATGGAGTGACCGGAATCACCTGGGCCCTGCTGGAGATGTTCGCCATCACCGGGGATGTTCGTTATCGCCAGGCGGCTCTTGACGGTATCGCTTACGAACGGACTCTCTTCGTGCCAGAGGCCGGGAACTGGCTCGATATTCGTGAGCTCAAAGCATTGGAGTGGATTGATCACAGCAAGCAACGGTTCATGGTGGCATGGTGTCATGGCGCAGTCGGAATTGGTTTGGCCCGTCTCAACTCGCTGCCACATATCGGCGTTGACATTGCCGGCGTATGTGCGGAGATAGACGTTGCGCTAAAAACCACCATTGAAAAAGGGTTCGGTCTCAACCATTCCCTATGTCACGGAGACCTCGGCAATCTCGATCTACTTCTACAAGCCAGCCAGGTCTTTGATGACGCTAAATTGGCCCGGCAAACATACGAGATCGCAAACTCGATTCTCGACAGCATCGATAAATATGGATGGCTTTGCGGTGTCCCCATGGGAGTGGAAACGCCAGGCTTGATGACCGGCCTCGCCGGCATTGGCTACGGTTTGCTGCGGCTGGCTGAGCCTGAGCTGGTTCCCTCTGTGTTGACGCTTCAGCCGCCGCCGCAACACTAACAAACGATTGTCTTTTTCAAAGGATGCCGGCCACAGAGCTCGGCGGAGATCATTGGGGTACGGAATGAGTGATACAGGCAATACCGAACTTTACCGGTGTGTTGAGATACAGAGATTTCCTCTCGGCGACAGTAAGGACCTGGTCTATTTCTCAGATGAGAAGGTCTCACATGTTTTGCCGTCGGACATTACACGAGTTTTAGATGCCTGCCGAACGTTCAAAACTCTGCCGGACCACGTGGAGAGTGTTTGCAGCAAGTTCAGGTTTGGACCAGAGCGCTTCGACGCGATCGAGAAGTTGTTGGGTGATTTTGTTCAGACGGGCATGTTCGTGACCCAGCAGGATCTGCTGACGGAGTGCTCGAGCCTGGCTGAGTCGGTGGAGACCAACATGCCGATTGCGACTGTGGGTGTGGTCACGCGCAATCGAACTCCACAGATGAAGCGTTGCCTCGAAAGCTACATTGAAAACTGCCGTCAATACGGCAGAGAGAATGACTTCGTCGTCATGGACGATTCAGAGAATGCTGAAGTTAGAAAAGAGCATCGTCAAATTCTGCGCTCTCTCAAAGAGCGTTACGGCGTCGAGATTCGCTATGCGGGTCAGGAAGAAAAACGGCGATATACCGATGCGCTCATCAATGCGATTGAGTTGCCGTCGGACGTGGTGAGATTCGCTCTTTTCGACGTCGCCGGATGTGGCTGTTCGATTGGGGCGAACCGCAATGCGCTATTGCTTGACACTGTCGGCGATCTTTTCTTCAGCGCTGATGACGACACAGTCTGCCGGCTGACGCCGCATCCCGAAATCAATAGTGATATCGCATTCTTTTCTGAGATTGATCCGACGGAGTTTTGGTTTTATCCGGACCGCGAGGCAGCCCTCCAATCAACGACCACTGTCGAGCAGGACCACCTGGCCTTACATGAAAGTTTACTGGGAAAGAATCTGGGGAATGTCCTCAAAGACTTGCCCGAAAGTGCCGCTGTAAAGATGAACGAAGTTTGCCCGCACCTCTACAAAGGATTGAAGTCCGGAGTTGGGACAGTGCGCGTAACCTTCAACGGCATTGTCGGCGATTCGGCGATACCGACACCCGCAGGATATCTGACAGGATTTCAGGGTAACACTCGCACACGACTGACAGAGTCAGAGAGTACGTACGATTCGGCATTCACCAGCCGTGAGGTAATGCGGTCAGTGAACTGTGCCTCGATTTATCACGGAACGCAGTTAATGGGCACAGTGTTGGGCATTGACAATCGCAATTTGCTGCCGCCATTCATGCCGGTGCAGCGCAATGAAGACGGCGTCTTCGGTTTTCTCCTCTCGGTTTGTTTCGACCATAGCTTCTTCGGCTATCTACCCTGGGCCATTCTCCATGCCGCTGAAAGCCGAAAGTATTCTCCCAATTACATGGCCCACGTTGCTGATCGTATCCTGACCGATCTCATTATCTTCACCCTGGCCGCCCAGCCACCACGGCCCGGCCATTTAACCGGCCGGGAAAGATTGATGTCCCTGGGGACATTCTTGACGGAGATAGGCAGCCTCGCACAGCCGGAATTTGAAGAGTTCGTGCAACTGCAAATCTCTTTGCGCCTTAGCCAGTTGCTCTCCTCGCTGGAACAGACATTAAAGAAGTACAAGGGTTCACCGGATTTCTGGGCGCGCGATCTGCGAGCGTACATCCAGACCACCCAGGAAGCTCTCCAGCGTAAAGACTGCATCATCGCGCATGATCTGCGCGAAGGGCGCACGGATGAAGAGGTGGTTCGTCTTTCTCAGCAACTGGTGCTGGGATTCGGACGACTATTGCAAGCGTGGCCCGACATGATGATTGCGGCCAAAGACCTGCGCATACGCGGGGTTAGATTGGCCCAACCTGTATGAGTCCAGACATTCACGCTCGGTAAAGTTTAAGGCAGTTATGAACGTCCAGAATAAAGAAGAGTTTGAGCGTAAACAGGGAGCGCTGCATATCCTTTCCGACAAATTGCGCAATCTCCGGCGACACAGGGTGCCAGTCATACAACAGTTGAATGGCGTGGAATGTGGCGCCGCCTGCCTCGCAATGATTCTCAGCTATTTTGGCCGCTCCACGAGTATTTCGGAATGCCGCGATCTTTGCGAGGCAGGGCGTGACGGTCTCAATGCTCGCAATATCAGTGAAGCAGCGCGCCACTTCGGACTTCGTGTCAGGGCCTACTCAGCAGAGCCGGAGATCTTCCGCTATTTGCCCTTGCCGGCTATTGCACATTGGAAATTTGGCCATTTTGTGGTGGTTGAACGATGGTCACCTAAGAATGTTGTGATTGTCGACCCGGCTGGTGGACGGCGCACGGTCACCGCAAAAGAGTTTGACGAAGACTTTACTGGCGTCGTTCTCACCTTTGAGCGCGGGAACAACTTTGCTTCACGCGCGACAAGTTCTAGAACGACCTGGTTCCACTACCTGAAGTCAATGGCGCACTCCACGGGAGCACGCGCGGCACTGGTCCAAATACTGATTGCTTCACTGGTCCTTCAGGCTATGGGCCTCAGCATACCGGTGCTGACAAAGATCCTGGTCGACCAGATCCTGCCCTATCGCATCAGCAGCGTGATGTACGTTCTGGGCATTGCAATGATCGTTCTCGTACTCGCGCAAAGCGTGCTCGCTTATGTACGTAGTCTGCTGCTGATCTATCTGCGCGGGCGTCTGGATGCGCAAATGATGTTCGGTTTCTTCGAGCACCTCCTTTCATTGCCGTTCAAATTTTTCCAGCGCCGGACGAGCGGCGATCTGCTGATGCGCCTGGGCAGCAATAGCTTCATCAGGGAAACACTAACGAACCAGACGATCTCCATCATCCTGGACGGCACGTTCGTGATCGTTTACCTGTTTATTCTGCTCGCCAGCTCTCCTCTCTTTACCTTTATCGTGATCGGTCTGGCTGGACTTCAGATTCTCATCATTTTCCTGACGCGCAAGCCGATCAAGGAGCTTTTGCAACAGGACCTGGGAGCACAAGCAGAACAACAGGGTTATCTTGTCGAGGCGATCAGCGGCATCGGTTTTTTGAAGGCTTCGGGCGCGGAGCACCGGGCGTTCGATCGGTGGTCCAACCTCTTTTTCACCCAGATGAATATCACCATTCAAAAGGGTCATCTCTTCGCTCTCATTGATCTCGCGACCGGGACGCTGCGTGTTCTGTCTCCTCTCATGCTCTTGTGGTTTGGGGCCTGGAGAGTTCTCGACGGGTACATGAGTCTCGGCACAATGCTCGCGCTCAACGCTCTCGCCAACGCATTCCTTTCACCGCTCGTTGCGCTGGCCTCCAGCGGGCAGCAATTGCAAATGATAGGGGCACATCTTGATCGTATTTCGGACGTGCTCGAAGCGGAGCCCGAACCGACGCTCTCGAACGGCGAGGGAATGTATCGAATCAAGGGAGGCGTAGAGGTACGCAACCTCTCTTTTCGTTATGACAATCAGTCGCCCCTGGTATTGCGCGACATTTCTTTCAAGATTGAACCAGGACAAAAAATCGCCATTGTTGGCCCAACCGGTTCGGGCAAGAGCACGCTCGCGATGCTCCTGCTTGGACTCCATCCGCCCACGCTCGGCGAGATCAGCTACGACGGAAGAACTCTACAACAGTACGACCTAAATTATCTCCGCCGCCAGTTCGGCGTGGTCATGCAGGATTCTTTCCTCTTTAGTGGTTCGATTAAACAGAATATCTCGCTTAGCAATCCGAACATGTCTCTCGAGGAGATTATCAAGGTGGCTCAGATGGCCGCCATCCATATCGACATCAGCATGATGCCGATGGGCTACGAGACTTTTATTGCTGAAGGCGGAACGTCAGTATCGGGCGGCCAACGCCAGCGCTTGTCCATTGCGCGCGCCCTGGCCCAAAACCCAGCCATCCTCGTGCTCGACGAGGCTACCAGCCACCTCGATGCGCTAACTGAAGCAGAGGTTGATGAGAATCTGAATACGCTCTCCTGCACTCGCGTTGTCGTTGCGCATCGTCTCAGCACGATAAAGAACGCCGATCAGATTCTGGTGCTGGATAACGGCAGTATTGTTGAACACGGCACACACGAGGAGCTGTTGTTCAAGGGAGGACACTATTGCTCCCTGGTCCAGTCTCAATTAGAGGAGGTTTCGGCAGGATGAGAGGACGTTGCCTCTGCCGGAAGCTTCTGGCGTGGCCCGTTTTGTAGCGTCAATGATTATGAGTTCGATCCATACAGAAGGCTTCGCGGAAATATCTTGTCTGTTTGAAAGTTTACGCGCACTGATTTCAAAGCATGCGCTACGAAAGACATAAGGGAATTGGTTTATCAGGATATGGCGGCGGCGGAAGAGCGCCGCCCTTCAGCGTGCGATATCAAAACATTGCGAGAGATGCGCTTTATTCTCCAAACAATAAAGCCTTGAGGCGATCATTCTTCCAGTTACGAGTATCACCTGGATACTAGAAGGAGTCTTAAAAATGTCACCCAATGACATAATTCGTGCTTGGAAAGACGAAGAATACCTGTCAAGCCTAAGCGCGTCGGAACAAGCCGGTTTGCCTCCGGATCCTGCCGGGGCAATCGAATTGTCCGATCGTGATTTAGGCGACGTCAGTGGGGGTACCACAACCTTACCTTGCGTTGAATCTGTGGCCACCGTTGTGTCGGCGATCACAGTAGTTACGCAATGGGCTTGTCCCTCACTAATGCATGGCACTTGCTCCGGCTGGTCATACGGCTGTTGCTAATCACCTTACACAATAAAACCTTGAAACGCTTATTCGTCCAGTCACAAGTATCACCTGGATACTAGAAGGAGTCTTGAAAATGTCACCCAATGACATAATTCGTGCTTGGAAAGACGAAGAATACCTTTCGAGCCTGAGCGCGGCAGAACAAGCCGGTTTGCCCCCAGATCCTGCCGGGGCGGTCGAATTGTTCGATCGTGATTTAGGTGATGTCGATGGTGGTAGCACAACCGTGCTTTGCTCTGTAGTGTCCGTTGTTTCGGCGGTCACAGCAGTTACGCAATGGGCTTGTCCCTCACTAATGCATGGCACTTGCTCCGGCTGGTCATACGGCTGTTGCTAATCGCCTTAACCTGACGGCGAGGTGGGCCGCCTGGCTCACCCGTCGTTTCGATCCGCTGAGAAGGTAAGGTCTATGAGAAACATTGCTGTCTGTGGAAGCCGGGTCAAAGAATTCGTCGGCGCCGGAAGTCATTTCGAACAATTCGACCTTGATGGTGCCCACATCATCTGCGGGCTGATTCATACAAAGCCGCCGGATTCTGACCTCGATAGATTTCATGTCCTCGTCAATATCAAAGCTTTTTCATGCAACTATCGAGATAAGGCACTTGTTTTCTCAGCGCTGCAGAAGAACCTGGAAAAATCATATTACGTCGTCGGATCGGAATTTGTCGGTGAGGTCGTCGCGGTTGGTCCAGGAGTTTCAGACCTCGCAGTTGGAGATAGGGTGATTGGCAATAATCACTACGCCGGGCTCATGTCGGAGGCAAACGGGATAATCGAAGGGATCCCGACCAACCATGCTTCCAAAGAGTATCAAGTGTTTCATCAATCGAAACTGATTCCCATCCCCGCTCAAATGCCCGACACGATAGCGGCAGCCTTTAGTCTCAATAGCCAGACTGCCTACAGCATGTTGCGCAAGCTCGACCTGAAACCTGGGGCAAAAATCCTGGTCATGGCTGCTAAATCCAACGTCTCTCTCTTTGTTCTCAATGCCCTGAGAAAACGTGATGTCAACGTTTTCGCGACCACTACTTCGCTGAGCTTTGAGACGAGATTGAAAGAGCTGGGAGTCGCGGAAGTGTTAAAGATTAACCAGGCCCCGAATGGGTCTATTCATCTTCCGAGCTTACAGGAAAGTGCCAGTCGAGTAGGGCCGTTCGACGCAGTGATTGACCCATTCTTCGATATCCATTTCACCATTGCCCTGGGCTTACTGGCTGCCGGAGGCAAATACATCACCTGTGGATTCGCGAAACAAGGCCCAAACGCCGATGAACGCCCGCCGCTTGGACTGACAATGGAGAATTCGCTGGGATACGCGATGATCAGAAATCTGCAGTTCATCGGAAACTGTCTCGGGTCAACCGAAGATCTGAGCGATGCAATTCGAGATTTCACTCAGGGCTCTTACAACGTCATCATCGATTCTGTTTATCACGGTAATCAAATCGCCGGGTTTTTTAACCGCACTTATGGCGTGAGAGAGCGATTCGGCAAAGTGGTTTATGTGTATGACTGAAATTTGGAGGTAAGACAGATGCAGAACGAAAGAACTTTCAGTAGTTGGTGGCAGATGGTCGGGATCTTTTACACACCCCGGACCACCTTTCAGGAAATTAACAAGCATCCCAACTGGTTACTGCCTTTCATGGGTGTGCTGCTCTTGAACGCAGTATTCGTGTACCTGTTTTTTTCGCCCGGCAATGTGCCGGTGTCAGTGCGGATCATTCAATACAGCGGCTTTGCCGTTGGAGCAATCATCTCCGTCCTGGTAACGTCAGTGGTATTTCTTTTCGCTCTCTTTATTCAGAACGCCGGGGTCACTTTCAAAAAGGTTTTCTCCGTCGTCACCCACACCTACTTTCTTTACACGTTGATTAGCGTCGCTCTGGGAACACTAATTTTGAAGTTGAGTTCTCCTTCCAGCGGCATCGACCCATTCAATCCGATACTTTCAAATCCGGGAATTCTGGTGAACCAGCAGTTGCATCCCGCTTTGTATCGCTTTTTGAGTTCCCTGGATCTGCTCTCCTTCTACTTTCTCGTCGTTACGGCCTTAGGCTTTTCTATCGTTTCCAGAAAGCTGTCGTTTAAAGGATCGATGCTGACAATCATGGCTGTCTGGGCCTTTTACGTAGGAACGATGGTCCTGATTAAGTTCATCGTGTATTCATGAAGTAATCCCGACAGAAACTTCTTAAGAGCACCTTTACTGCAATCAACACCGTCATCGCCCGGTGGATTGCAGTCTTTGCCAACCATTGAAATGGAGATGAGTTTGGGGCATGAGAAATATAGCCACCCAAATTTCAGTTGAACTAGTCCCGGAATTTCTAAGAACGCCACCGCCTGAACACGGGACTTCCGGCGTAGCGGATCGACACCTGGCCGCAAAACTCGAACAGAGCGCTTCCGAATTGGCCGCCGCTCAGCAGCTCTGTGACCGTCCTCCGCGCCGTCGACTGCTGGTTCCGCGCTCCGAAGAGAATGTTCAAATCCTGCTCACTGCTTATCAATTCCTTCTCCCCGCGATGAGCAGCGACATTCCTCCGGCTGCTCCTGCGCGCCGCTTCGTAGAAAACTTCGCTACCGTCGAGCAACAACTGCGTGAGATCTGCGTCAATCTCAAACCAGATTACGACGACAACTTGCCAAAGCTGGCGAATGGACCACTGGCCGCGTACCCACGTATCTTTGGCATTGCGCTTTCTCTCACCGCTCACACTCAAAGTGTCCTCGCGATGCCTTTACTACAGAGACATTTTCTTGCTTATCAACGTCACTCTCCACTGCGCACGAATGAGTTGCGCTCAGTTCCCGTGATGTTGCGTCTGGCTATTGTTGAAGACCTGCGACATATAGCCACGCACATCGTCAGCGACCATGAAGCACGCCAGGAGGCGGCCGTCGTTGCTGATCGTTTGACCACGGTCGCCGGGATCACACCGGATCAATTGCTAGATACAATCACTGAAGAACTCAATACCCGCCGGACGACTAACACGACTTTCGTGGCGCAACTTGTGAAACGACTGCGCAGTGAAGGTCCAGAGGTTTGGCCCGCACTCGACTGGCTGAAGCAGGAAGCCGAGCAAAATGGGACCAGCATAGAAGAGCATCTGGAATTAGCAAAGCAGTCAGAGAATGCGACAGAATTAACTATCCTAAACATCGTCAGCACGCTGCGCTGGCTTCCCAGTTTCGATGCGCGCCAGTTCTTTGAAAGCGTCAATCTCGTCGAGGGCATTCTCGCTAAAGACCCTTCTGCCAGCTATCCCTCGATGGAACCCCAATCCCGCGACTCATACCAGAGGGCGATAATCTCCCTCGCTACGAAGTCTGGTTTCTCTGAACCGCACGTAGCGCAACGAGCGATCGACCTTGCTGCCCAGGCGCTCTCTACCAATCCCGATGATCGACGGCGCGCGCACGTCGGTTATTACCTGATCGCCGATGGCCGGGTCCTGCTCGAACAGAGTCTTGGATATCGTCCTCGGTGGCCCGAGCGATTATTGCGTTTCCTGCGAGCATACCCTGCTGCCAGCTATCTCGGCTCAGTCGCCGTCTTGATCAGCATCCTTATCAGCTTCTATGTCCTTTATGCTCTGCACGCCGGAGCCACGCTCACGATGCTTGCCGGTCTGGTGCTCTTGATTGTGGTGCCGGTCAGCGATCTGGTGCTCAACGCTTTGAGCAACAGCTTCCCACTCAAGCCGGTCTCGCTGCCGAAGTTGGACTTCCCTTATGGCATCCCTCTCGAAGCCCGAACCATGGTCGTCGTGCCGACCGTGCTTTCCTCAGAGCCGGTGGTCGAGGAATTGATTGAAAGACTCGAAGAACACTATGTTGCCAACCAAGACAACAATCTCTTTTTTGCGCTGCTCAGCGACTGGAGTGATGCTGCGCAAGAGAGTATGCCCGGTGATCAGGCTGTGCTTGATGCAGCCATCGAGGGCATCAACAGATTGAATGCGCGACATTGCGACGGCGGGCGAACACGTTTCTATCTGTTTCATCGACAACGAAGCTGGAATGAAAGTGAAGGGAAGTGGATTGGATGGGAGCGCAAGCGTGGCAAACTTCGCGAATTCAACCGGCTGTTGCGCGGAGCACAAGAGACGAACTTCATCAGTAATGGCGGTTGTGAGGTGGATACGGAGTTTCTGGCAAGCGTCCGTTATGTGCTGACGCTCGATTCAGATACTCACCTTGGAAGGGATGTCGCGCGCAGGCTGATCGGGACAATTTCTCATCCCTTGAATGAGGCGCAACTGGATCCGCGGAGCCGTCGCGTGGTCAAGGGATATGGAATTATTCAACCTCGTGTAGTGGTCCTTCCACCAAGCGCTGAACGCCGCAGCATTCCCGCAGTACTTGCTAATCGCTTCGATGTGAATGTAGCTACACCACCCATCTCGAATGTTTATCAAGATTTCTTCGGAGAAGGTCAGTACGTAGGAAAAGCTCTGTACTCGGTGGATGTATTTGAAGCCGCTTTGGAAGGCCGCATACCCGAGAACAGGCTTTTGAGTCACGACTTGCTTGAGGGGATGTACGTGCGACCGGGGTTCGCCAGCGAGATCAAGATCTATGACAGTGCGGAGTCGCACTATGAGGCCGCGACTAAGCGGCAGCACCGTTGGACCAGAGGCGATTGGCAAGTGCTGCCATGGCTGTTGCCGAGAGTCAGGGGGGAGAACGGAAAGAGTGTAGCCAATGCGCTACCGCTGATTGCACGATGGCAAATTGTTGACACCCTTAGACGGAGTCTGATGCCTGTCGCGCTGGTCTTTTGGTTGCTCGCAGGCTGGACGATTCTTCCGGGTTCACCACTTATCTGGACCATGCTGGTTGTCTTAACGCTGGGCATTAGTTTTTCATTCGCATCCGCAACTAATTTCCTCGCCATGGTCAACCGCACTCCGCCCTCGAGACCTATAAAGGCGATCAAGGAGCTGGCTAAAGTTTGCGCTAAGCAAATTGTCGCTACGTGCTTACAGCTTGCGATCTCATTCACCTTTGTCGCACATCATTGCTATTTAATCTCTGATGCGATCGTGCGAACTCTTTACCGTAGATTTATCTCCCACAGGCGTTTGCTCGAATGGATCACGGCCGCTCAAGTGAAAAGGGATTCCGCGCGTACCCCACGCATGTTCTTTCGTTACCTGTGGTCCTCTCCTGTAATCGCACTTGCGTGTGGTGTGCTTATCTTCTTCGTTAGACGGGCGTCCTTTCCCGTGGCGGCTCCCTTTCTCTTAGCATGGACAGTCGCCCCATTGGTGGCGAACATGCTGAGTAATCGGATGCGAACGGCAGCAGCTCGCCTCGAGTTGGAGGTTAAGAGCGCGATTCGTCTGAACGGCCGGCGCATGTGGCGAGCTCTTGAGGCTTTCCTTGGTCTGAAGTACGACCCACACTCAACGAAATCTCTTAATCAGAGCGGATACGTAAGTCAGGTTCGCTCATCGCCCATAAATCTTGCGCGGCTTCTCGTTTGGACCGAAGCAACATACCAACTGGGAAGCATTGGCGTCGTGGAGCTGGCCGATCGCATGGAACTCACTCTCGCCGAGATGCAAAAGCTGCATCAATCGACCAACGGGAGTAGGAAAGCACACGTCACGCGATTGCCTGGTCCACTAGCGCCGCAGTTCATCCTCGCTGCCGAAGCCGGCAATCCAGCCGGGCAACTGCGAACACTCAAAGAGTCTTGCGCAGTAATCATCACGAGTCCGCTTTTTGATGAGCGCGCGCTCAAAGGATTCACCGAGACATTCTCACTTATGAAGAAGGATCTGCTGCGGCTCGGCGCGGCGCAGGCGACTGGCGAAAGCGAGTTGTTGGTAAGGCTGCGCCGGGAAATCGAAGCCGGCGCTACGTTCAACCCGATACCTTCAAACAATGCGCCGCTGACGATTACCGGCTGGCGCAAGCTCTTTGACGAGTTCGCGCAAAGAGCTCTCGTGATTGAGGACATCCTGGCAAAGATGTCGCACGAAAACAATGACCGCAGGATCAGAGAGCTACGCTCGTGGAACAGGTCTGTTGTCGAACAAGCCCACGGCTTCAGTCGCGATCTGAGAGCCCTCCATGGATGGACCGCAATTGATTTGAAGGTTCTGGCAGATATTCTTCGGGAGAGCACAACGGCTTCCGCTGTCTGGAAGCGTCTCCTGGAACTCCTCGAGCGGGTGCAACCCGTTTCGCAGTTACCCGAGGTCTACAACAAGGTCCTGTTGGAGCTTGAAGACTTGCCAGCGCAGCTTAAGCATTCGAATGGCAACGAAAATACCAGAGTGATCTCAGCGTTGAATCAGGTGACGAGCGCAGTCGAAAGATCTTTGGAGAATTCAAAGAGTTTTCTGGCACGCTGGTCTCGCCTGTCTCAAGCATGCGAAATCGCTGCGAAGCTACCAGACTTGAGCGTTCTTTTTGATGAGGAGCGCCGGATCTCGAGAGGTTATTGATGCGTTTATGAGAACCCGTTATGCAGTTTATGCGGACTCATGCAGGATCGCCATGCAGTCTATTCTGGCGCACCGGCTGCGCGCTTTTCTGACTCTCATTGGCATCATCATCGGCGTGGCCTCGGTCGTTGTCGTGGGTGCTTCGATCAGTGGCTTAAATACTTACGTCACCGATCAGTTGACAAAGGTGCTTGGTGCTAACCACTTCATGATTGCGCGCATGGTTTATAACGGTAAACAGGATGAAGAAGAGCTTGAACGCCAGAATCGTCGCAACAAGCGCATAGATTGGGAAGACTACGAAGGGGTGCGAAATAACTGCGCGTCATGCACCGAGGTCGGAGCGGAGCAAATCACGCAGGCAGATCTTAATCAGGACGGAATCGAGCTCTCTGGCTGCGTCATCTTCGGCGCAACGGCGAACATGGGCGATATCGAAGACAAGACCATTGCCGAGGGTAGGTTTCTAGTGCCGAATGAGGTGGACCATTCGCTGAGCGTAGTTGTGCTCGGCGCCGACGTCAAAGACAAATTCTTCCCAAATACGGATGCCATCGGCCAGACTCTCAAAGTGCAAGGCCTGCCGCTGCGCGTGATTGGGGTGGAAGAAAGACGAGGCTCATTCTTTGGCTCGTCACTTGACCGCCACATTTATATCCCTCTTACAACGCACATAAAGATCTTTGGCAAAGGCCGGGATGGTCTGCAAATACACGGCAAAGGCGAAGACCGCCAGCATTTCCAGGCAGTCATCGAAGATGCCCGCGTGGCCATGCGGAATCAGCACAAGCTGATGGGGAATGACAAAGATGACTTCGGGCTGGCCAATGTTGAAGACTTGGGCCAACAGATCGATCAGTTCATGGCAACCATTGCCCTGGTCATCATTCCCATCACGCTCATCACGCTAATCGTCGGCGGCATCGTTGTCATGAACATCATGTTGGTATCTGTGACGGAAAGAACCTTTGAGGTGGGATTACGCAAAGCAGTGGGCGCTACCAGGTCGCAGATCCTGACGCAGTTCCTGATCGAGTCGGTTCTATTTTGTGTACTCGGGGGAATGCTGGGGCTGGGCTTCGCATTTGGAGTCTGCGAGCTCATTACATTGCTGGCCGGGATTCCAATGTCGATCACTGTGGGATACATCCTGCTGTCCACCATGGTGTGTAGCATTATCGGCGTCGTCTCCGGAGTATATCCGGCCTTCAGGGCCTCGAAACTAGACCCGGTCGTCGCCCTGTGCAACGGCACGTAGTGACAGAGAATTCGACTTAATGATGATTCTCAAAACTTTTCCGACAGAAACACTCGTGATGGCGTTCGACAGTGTGCGCGCGCACAGATTCAGGAGTTTTCTGACGGTCATGGGCATCGTCATCGGTGTTACGACGGCAATCACGATTGCTTCGATTCTGACCGGCCTGCGCCAGAACATTGTCTCGCTCATCGAAGAATATGGTTCGAACAACATCTACGCTTTTCATCTCTCGACCGGAGACCCGGCGGCTGACGACCGAGCGGAGCGCACTCGTAAGCCGTTGACCGATGAAGATGCCGAGGCCATTCGCACACAGGCTACGGCGGTTGATGGTGTCGCGGTCGTTGCTCCGAATCTCGGCTCTTCCGGCGGCAACATTGTCGCTGATGGACGCAGTTACAAGCGGGGAAACACCCAGGGTGTTTCAGCAAACTATGCCGCCATCACGAACGTTTCCGTTGCGCAGGGTCGCTTCATTTCCGATGCCGATGATCAGCAACGCCGCAAAGTCATTGTCATTGGTGTTAATGCCGCAGCGGCCCTGTTCGCTGATGAAAACAACATCATCGGCTCGGAAGTCAGGCTGGGTGGGATTCCCTTTGAGGTAATTGGTGTGCTGGAAAAAAGAAAGGCGGGTCTGTTCGGTCAAAATCAGGAAGACAACGCTCTCTTTATTCCTCTTCGCACCGCACAGAAGATCGTTACTGAAAGCGTCTACATGCTGATTATTCGCGCTCGCCCAGGTCAACTCGATGACGCATTGGACCAGTCGCAGGAGATTTTGCGGCGCCGCCGCAATGTGAAATTCGATGAGCCTAACAGTTTCGACATTAAAACGGCAGCCAAGTTCATCGAACAATTCGACAGCATTACCGCAATGGTGGGACTGATTGCCATCGCGATCTCCAGCCTCGGCCTGCTGGTCGGCGGAATCGGTGTGATGAATATCATGCTCGTCACTGTCACCGAACGAACCCGAGAAATAGGTGTGCGCAAAGCGGTTGGCGCGAGCCGCAGAGACATAGTCAACCAGTTTCTCTTTGAAGCGATGACACTGACTTTCCTGGGTGGAATCCTGGGAGTCGCACTGGCGGTGGGCATCAGCCAGATCATCATACTTTTGATCCCGTCACTGCCAGCCTCGATTCCACCATGGGCGGTCGTCACGGGACTCCTGGTCTCAATTGCAGTGGGCCTGGTTTTCGGAGTCTGGCCTGCGACCAAAGCTGCGCGGCTGGATCCGATCGAATGCCTTCGGTACGAATAAAATGCTCTTGAAGATTTTTTGCGCAGTCATACTTATCGCCGGTCCTTTCATTAGTGGCGCTCTACCGCTGTCGATATTTCTGCCTCTCTTGATTTTGACGCTATTCATTGTCTGTTACGCGATTTTTTCCAGGTCAATCTGGGCAACCAAAGCGTTAGTAATAATTTTCTCCTTCACCATCACCCTCACTGCGTGCGACCTTGGTGCGCGGTTCTTCAACATTGTGCCTGACGATCTGATACGCAGATGGCCCCATATGCCTCTCGTGTACAGGTATCTTGCCAACATCACTACTGAGGATCAGACCTTCAGCGCCTACGCCCGAGTAGCCGGCCATAATGAATGGATCGAAAAGAAAAACATCAAACTCGTGACCGATGCATACGGGTTTAGAAACGAAGAGGTGAATCCGAATCGTCCTCTCGATGTGATCATGCTGGGCGACTCCTTTGCAGCGGGCGCTCTCAGCCAGCAGGACACGTGGACGAGTATCTTGCACACAGATCATCAGCTCAACACTTACAACTTGTCTGTTCCGGATTCGGGACCCTGGCATGAGTACGTCAATTTGTGGACCGAAAAGCGACGCTTAAAGACAGACGAAAGAACTAACCTTGTATGGCAGCTCTTCACGGGAAATGATCTGGATGATTACTATGGCACACTGCAACTAAATGAACTTCCGTGGAAGAGTTCTATTGGTGAGTGGCTGGTGCGAGCCGGCTCGCTTAGAAATGGCTCTCCAGTACACCATCTGCTTAACGCACATCCTCAAAACAACCTGGTATTGAATTTCGATTTCCTGAACGGCCGCAAGCTGCTTTTCTACCGTCCATGCATCGAATCCGCTTCTCGCACGACGGAACAGGTCAGGCAGCACCCTAACTATGAACAGCTTCGAGCTACCATTCACGCGGTCAAAGGATTTGCTGATTCCCAGAAACTGCGATTGTCGTTAGTGCTGGTTCCTACCAAAGAAGAGGTTTATGACTGGGTTTGGAAAGGTAATTCTCCGTGGTCTACTGATACTGGAATATCGGGTTTTTCAAATGTCTTAGAGACGATCTGTGCCGAGGAGAATATACGTTACTTGAATCTAAAGCCCTCGCTTGTGCGCGAGGCACGCCGAGTCTATGAAGACTCGGGACAGTTGCTCTACTGGTATGACGATCCACATCTCAACAGTACAGGGAGCAGATTCACTGAAGAACTAATCTATGACCAATTGCTAAAGGGATCACAAACGATTGACCACCCATTGGCGACAAAGATTTCTGCCTCTCAATGACCGCTCCAACCGGTACATTCCCTCTGAAGTCACAGATCGCTACAGAGAGTCTATTTTCGACCTGCGACGCAGCGCCACCCAATAAAGCGCAGCACAGAGCAACCCAAAGATGATTAATGCGACGATGTTGTTGTCTGTAATTGCGGCGGGAAGGCGATGCCCAATTGCCAACTTCTCATCAGCTTCAAAAGCTGCGGGAACGGCAAGCAGTAATCCTGCGATGGCTCCTCCCGCAATTAGACCTGAACTGAATAGAACACCGGGTCCGCTTTCTTCTTCCGCCGCTGTGCGTTGACCCTTAGAACGCCTTTCAACCAGCGCTCGTACGCCACCACCAATGAAGATTGTTGCCGAGGTTGAGAGTGGCAGGTACATACCAACCGCAAAGGGCAATGCCGAAACGCCAACAATCTCCAGTAAGATCGAGATAAAGGCTCCGATCAAGATCAGTGACCAGGGCAATTTTTGCGTCAGCACACCATCGACCAGAACAGCCATGAGTTGCGCTTTGGGTGCGTCATACTTGGAGGTCGCGCTGGTGGCTACCAGTTCATATTTAGATGTGCCTCCGTCATCCACCAGATATGTGTTAGTTGTATCTCCATCTTTAACCACAGCGATACGATACAACTGGTCATCCATCCCTCTCGCTTTTTCGTTTTTAATCTCAACATTGTTGCCGGCTACCAGAGGAGCAGTGGGAAGGTTTGCGGCCGTTACCGCCTGTTTCAGACCACCAACACCGGCATTGATGAGGTAGTGAATCTCACCGCTTGCATCAACCAGATACCGGCCGGCAGATATGATCGAACCATCCGGTTGTTTTTCGTCAATGGCTATGCGATGCACAAAGAGAGGCTCTTTGGCATTTAGGGTGCCGCCATGCGCATCGCCTTTGGTCCACGCTTCTTCATATTTGGCTGCGCGATACGTCGGATAATAACGCGGCAACAAGTTGGTTCGAGAGTAGTCGAGGAATGTCAGAGTCCAGGCTATGAGAAGAGCAGAAGTGGTGACACCCACCATCAATCCCCACTGCATCCTTGCCGGAGTGCCACCGACCAGGAATCCGGTTTTCAAGTCTTGCGAAGTGGTGCCCGCATTGGAAGCTGCAATACACACGACCGCACCGACAGACAGGGCCAGCACGCGTGAGTCAGCGCCTGCTTTGCCCAGTAGGAAAAAGATCAGGGAAGTGAGCAGGATCGTGGCGATGGTCATTCCAGAGATGGGGTTTGAAGACGATCCGATCTCACCTGTAATACGCGAGGAAACGGTCGCGAAGAAAAAACCAAAGACCAGCACCAGGAGAACTGAGATGATGTTCATCACAGTGCCACTCAGCGGTGCTCCTGCGACGGTCAACCAGATGAAAATTGCAATTGACAGCACAACAATGCCGCCGAGTACGAATGACATCGGCATGTCTCGCTCGGTGCGGGGCGCAGTCGCCCCATTTTGCATATCAACTGTAGTGCTCTTGGTTCTGAAGCTGGCCAGACTCGATCTGAAGGCGCCGATGATTGTGGGAAGCGTGCGACACAGACTAATGATACCGCCGGTCGCCACCGCACCTGCTGCGATGTATCGAATATAACGGTCTTGAATTTGACCGGCACTCATTGTCGCGATCAACTCGCTGGGCGAGGTTGCCGGAAACAGCGGTGCGGTGTAACCACTGCCGAAGAATTTAACTATCGGGATCAGCACCAACGCCGAAAGCACGCCGCCCCCGACCATAAGTGCGGCGATACGCGGGCCAATGATGAACCCGACACCTAAAAGTTCGGGCGAAATCTCCGCAGCTACCACTGCCCCCTGATATTTTCTGATCACATAGTCAGGAATATCTTTCCAGAGTCGCGCACCGACGTTAAGAATCTTATAGACCGCCCCTACTCCGAGACCGGCAAAAACCATTTTCGCGTCAGTGCCACCTTTTTCACCTGCAATAAGCACTTCGGCGCATGCAGTTCCCTCCGGGTAAATAAGCTTGCCGTGCTCTTTAACGATCAATGCACGTCTGAGGGGAATCATGAGTAGAACCCCCAGCCATCCGCCAAGCAGAGCGACCATCGTGGTCCGCGAAATCTCGAGGTCGTATCCGAGGATCAGCAATGCAGGAATTGTAAAGACTACGCCTGCGGCAATTGATTCGCCCGCGGACCCAGTTGTTTGCGCGATGTTATTCTCCAGAATGGAAGCTCGACCTATGGCGCGAAAGATGGAAATTGACATTACTGCGATAGGTATTGAGGCGGAGACAGTGAGGCCAACCTTTAGAGCCAGATAAACACTTGACGCGCCAAATATGACTCCGAGGATGGCGCCGACTATGACGGCACGCCAGCTGAACTCAGGTAGCTCCAGCGAAGCGGGTATAAACGGCTTGTGGATCCTATGCGACTCAATTACCGGCACATGGGTCTCATCAACAACGTCGACATTTGCATCTAAGAGATTCTCTGGGACCTTTGCCATTAATCAGCCTCCCCAAAAGTTTCATTCGGATAGATTCGCCTTCAAGTGAGTAAAATCCTCGGTTTCAACCCTGAGTCTTTCAGGAGTTCTTGATGGTCCTTATTCCATCTTGCTTTCTTTAGTCGTGCCTAAAGAAGCGAATTCCAGATCAACGAAAAACAGGGAGTCGATATCGAGGGAGAGAGCCAGACGCCAATTCTTTGTCAGGCTAACGCAAAATGAGCAAAAGAAAACTCGCAGAAGTTGTTTTCCGTTACAGCCGCAACCGCCAAAAGCGCATTTGTGCAGAAGCGGCGAATTTGCCCTAAGCGATGCCGTCGAATGAAAATACAAAGGCCGTGTCCTCAAATGCGATATGCACACGAATTCCTTATGAATACTAGCGTAACCTCCACAAGATAAAAGCGACAAAGGTCGCAAACATCGCGCTGATTAGCAAAGGGATAATTAGGGTTAACCACATACTCGATTCGGCCTGACCAAAAAGCAAAGCAAGTCCTAAGAGTGAAATGCCTAAAAGAGCCCATCGAATAACTAATTGTGGGTGTCGTGAAAGTTCTTTTCTATTCTGTTCATCAAGTGCATGTTTAGTTATTACATCCGCCTTCGAAGGCGTTTTCACAAATCTCATTGGCCAGAAGTAGTTCCTTAAACTCGTCAATATATTCATTTATTCTTTTAAGTCGTGGCGGCCATTTTCGAAACATTCAGCCTGCGGCAACTTTGTTTTGGGATAGCCTGGTTGCTTCGCGCCTAGCGATTCATTGGGCACTACTCAGGTGCGTATTTCAAGTGCCTGACCTCGCTACTCGCGACATTAATTGATCTTGACTCTATCTATGCGAGATCGATTGTAACCAATTCTATCCCAGATTGCCGCCTGACAAGGTGTTACAAGAACGGCGGCTCTCATGTGGAGTATGGCAGTGGTGGCCATTTGTGGGTGCTCGATATGTTTGTCTTTCAAAGCTTGTCGGAAGTACGCCTCACGGTAGCTACGATTGAATCTTTCGATGAAGCCGATCTGCATTGGGCCATTGGGCCGTCCTGGCTCGCTGAAACTCGAGCAGCACGTTGTGTTGTTCGCTCAATCAGCCTGCCTCACAGACACCATCTCTGGGCCATAGTACCTTCAAAGTAAGTTCGTCATGCTCAGCTTTTCCTGGCGTATGCTGATTCTGCTCAAGAAGATCAAACGAAGGAGCAGCCAAGCGTGACAGCAACAGACTCTACCTCAAGAGCCCGCATTCTGGTAGCGATTGACATTGCCAAAGTGAAGCACGAGTGTTGGTGAAACTGCCGACACGCAAACGCCGGAAGATGATCGTTCGTAATCAACTGAGTGATTTCAAATAGCTCGCTGCCTATCTGAAGCGCCTCGATGGTGCTCTGGAGATCGCCTGCGATCTCACTTCCTATTACTCAGTACCTCTGTTACGAGCGCAATATGCTCAGGTGGCAATGCCTCCGCGAAACCACCTACGGTTTGGCTGCGGACGGCTTTAGCCACAAGGTCCTTTGCCTGGGCGGCAGAGACGGGGTCGCCTGACGTCTCCAGGTAAAATCTTTTCGCCTCTTCTTCGCTTAGCCCCTCCGGAATTTTCGGGACGTACGGCCAGACGCAAATAGGTGTGCCCGGCTCAATCCGCCAACTTTCTGAAAGTGAGCCGGTGTCAATGGAGTCGTACCCGATGGCGTCCATAAACTGCGCCACCTTTGCCTTAGCCTCGGCATCGTCGCCCGCGATGGGAAGGGTGGTACGCGCGACGTCGCCGTGTGGGCGAGCGTTGATGAACAGGTGATGGAAATCGAGGTTATGAAGAGCTTTGACGACTTTTGCGCCCTCCAAGTGTTGCTGGATCAACTCGCTCGTCGTTAGCTTCGCCGCGTCGATATCGAGAATGTGACCATCGCGATGCGGGTAGTAATTCAAGGTATCGATGACGATCTTACCTCTTAAAGCTTCGACCGACAGGCTGCGATAAGCGCTCATCGGAACTGTCGCTATCACAAGTCGCCCTCCTTCGCAGCTTCGACCGGAGTGGCCGCTCGCGCCCGAGAACCGAGTTCGGCGACCAACTCCGCAAGCGCGTCCGGGCCGCGTGAGTTGCTCACGACGACGTTAAATCCGGCAGCGACCGCGTGGCGGGCGAGCGCGCTTCCGAACATGCCCGTTCCGATGAAGCCTATTGTTTGTGTCATAAAGTTATCTCCTCGTTGTTTCTGGTAACAGAGGCTCAACGGCTCTCACTCACTCTCGACAAGAGGAATGCGGTAGACGCGCGCCGGGGTGCCGTTGAAGAGAGCAGCTTTCTCCGCGGGCGTGGCTGAGCGAACGATGTGTTTAAGCGCGTTCCAGAGCGGCACGAAGCCGCACGAATGGCTATCGACCGGATAGTCGCTGCCCATCATGCAGCGCTCGGTGCCAAAAACCTCTGATCACAATTTACATTTGGTTTTGAGTCTTGAGGCTGTCGACGACCATTATGCCTACGCCGACTGTTAGCACGGAAAGAAGGACTGCCGCCGCCACTGAAGAGTTCATTTGAGTCCTAAGTAGAAAAACGACAAATGAACTAATCAGCACGGCTATTCCGGTAGCAATCAGATCACGACCGGTAACACGGTTGACTGCATACCAGATTCTTTCGTCAGATAGAGTCTTCGTAGTACGGCAGCCATACCAACCGTTCGGTTTCACGCGGCCCCGAAAGAGTGGAATGCCAAGAGCTATATAAATAAATCCTACCGCAGTAAACAGAAGAGCGGCAGTTGTAACCTCATTCATTTGGCTGTAAAGATCATCTGCGTAGAAGACGGAAGTACAGAAAATTTGAACCCAACTCCGCAAATCTTTCTAAATGCCACGTAAAGAGGCTTCCGCGAATCGCGTCCAGTTTAATATTGTCAGTCCGCAGTTCAAAGCAAAGCCCTTTCCATTGCTGGCGAATTTGAGAGCTTCAGAACCTGTTTTCCGCACGACCTTACCTGATAAGACTCCAGTCTGGTTACTCACTCGCTATGAAGATGTCGCGGCTCTGTTGAAAGACGAGCGATTCCCTAAAGATAAGCGAAAGGCGATGACCCCGGACCAGCTTCGTAAAATGCCGTGGATTCCGCCAATGTTCCGACCACTCGAGTACAACATGCTTGACCTTGATCCTCCCGATCACACACGTCTACGAACATTGGTCCATAAGGCTTTTACTCCAAGTTTGGTCGCACAGATGCGTGAACGAATTCAGATTTTGGCTGATGAGTTACTGACGCAAGTAGTTCAAAAAGGTGAATGCGATTTAATCCGTGACTACGCGCTACCGCTCCCGATGACAATAATCACGGAGATACTCGGCGTACCGACACGTGATCGCAATAAGTTTCATCGCTGGTCCAAGGCCGTAGTTTCGTTAAGCTCTCCCACTCCTACCTTGCGTGTCATTCCTAATGTCTGGATGTTTCTCAGATATCTGCGAAGGTTCTTCGAAATGCGCCGCCAGGAACCGCGAGACGACTTGGCGAGCGCGCTCATCAGGGCGGAAGAAGCGGGCGATAAATTGAACAGAGACGAACTCCTGGCGATGGTATTTCTACTGCTGATTGCCGGACATGAAACGACAGTAAACTTGATTGGCAATGGAATGCTTGCTCTCTTTGAACATCCCGAAGCGATGAACAGATTGAGGCAGGAGCCATCAACGATCAAAACAGCGGTGGAGGAATTGCTGCGTTATACTTCGCCAGTCTTCATGTCTTCCGAGCGTTATCCTCGTGACGACGTAATGATTCACGGAATCACGATCCCTCGTGGACAAATGACACTCGGTGTAATCGGATCGGCCAATCGTGATGATAAGATCTTCAACAATCCTGATGAGCTAGACATAGCGAGAGAGCCGAACAAACACCTGTCGTTCGGGCAGGGAATTCACTTTTGCCTGGGAGCGCCGCTTGCTCGTTTGGAGGCAGAGATTGCAATCACCACGTTGTTGCGTCGGATTCCAGAGTTCCGCTTGAGTGTGCCGCCTAATGCTTTGCGGTGGCGTTCCAGCATGATTCTCCGTGGCCTTGATTCGTTACCGATCTCCTTTGTGGCAAGCAAGCAGTTCTAATTGCATCCATTATTTTTGAGAAGTATTAATCGGCGCGTTGAAAACTGTTGTCAGCCGAAGTTGAAGTTGCGCGAAATGCGCTCTTAACGCGGGAACCAACATTCCGCCAAGCGAAATCCGTGACCTTACGGCTTTTCGTTTGAGTCGACTGATCAAGTCAAGGAATACACTCACTTCTGCTGATCACGCCGCACGTTCCTAGGTGCAGAGAATCGCTAATCTCAGCGAAGAGACTTAGCAAATGATGTTTCGGCTGAATTAACAACAGCCTGATCGTCACGACCTCAAGCATTCACGATCTTTGATATGCCACAAACAAATCGGACAGCCGATCTGTGGAGGCCGGATCGCTCCGCGGCAAGCAAAGTGATTAGCTCATCCGGACCGGCAAACAAGGGTGGCACGTCATGCATTTGGGCTTTAGGACCGGTGAGTGTCTCTAGCGCCTTACTGCTTTAAACAATCGCAATAAAGGTTGGAAGTTTGATGGACGACTCTCCCGCTTTATAGGGGGTCTGCTCATTGGGGATTCTTCTATTTGGGAGTAACAAAATAAAGAGAACTGGTTCCTGTTTGCATTGAAAACAAGCTCCAGTCCGCACCCCTGTTTGTTCGTTTGAATGTAAGTTTAGGAGCGCAGCTAAAACGTGTCAAGGAAACCGGAATGAGCTGTGGCGCGTTGGTTTTGTGCGCCACGACACACAGACAAGCCTTTATTGCCGCACGCACAATAGAAGTTCAAAACGGAACAACGGAAATACGGGCATCGATCAAAGCGTAAATGAGCAGGCGCGTCGTCTACAAAAACCCTCAGAACTGCGACAACACTCCTCTACTTTTCAGTAGCCCGCATTCTCGGGACACGCACATGGCGACTTGCTGTAAAGTTGCTGTAATTCCAAATTCTGCTAATTCCAATGAGGACAGATGTTAATGGGCTTACTTGGGGTTAGAACTCCCATGGCCCATTTTCATAGCAGCCGTAAGTTATTGATTTTATTGGTAGCGGGGGTCGGACTCGAACCGACGACCTTGGAGTTATGAATCCTCCCTCGAGATAGTGCGCCAATTACGTTTTGGCGACATTTACTAACATTTTTCGCGGATCGCAGCCTGTTTGGAGTGCGCCAGCTTAGGTCTGAAACTATCTATTTCCATCCAAGACCGACACAAATTTCCCCGCAAGGTACTCGTGCTCCATTCCAAATGCCGAAGCTCCGACTGTGCATGATTGACGTCGACTAGCTGCCAAAAAGCTTTCGGTCAAGAATACGGCGAACGTCGGTATAGTCTTTGAGCCACCATGGATCTTCGCCATTTCGCGGAGGCTTCGCTAGTTGCAGCTTCTTTTGTTTGTCCTTGGCCTTCAATTGAGCGACACGAAAATGATAGTGATCAAAGAGACGCACCGCTTCCACGACGTAAGAAGTTGCCACTTTGCGATCCTTGATGCACAACAAGTTCTCACCGTTCGAGGTATCAGCCGCAACTGAAAAATTGTAAGAACCCATGTATACCCGTGCCGTTGGTTTGTTGAAATCGATCACCACAAACTTGTGGTGCATCCACCAGTCGGTTCACTCTTGAAAGGTTGGGGAACGTTTTTTACCAGGGCTTCCGGACGCTGAACGTTAATGCTACCATCAGGTCTTTGTATGTCGATTCCTTTGGTCCTGACGCGTCCGTCGAGTCCTTTAACTTGGTGATCAGAAATTCCGTAGCAAAGATCTTGATGTTTTTCTTGAGTTTCGTGATGGCGTTTAGAACTGCTCCTGGAGTCTGGAAGAGAAACGCCAACGAGAAGAACAAGTTGGAGCTTGTCGTTTCGATATCGTCGGCAATCGCTTGCAACGCGGCGTTTTTCTTTGCGCGAGGTGAAAAGCCAATTCGAGCATCAATCCCTTTCAATCCAAGATCGTTCCATTGCGCAGAACTTGTTGCGCCAAACTCCTGAACGCTATCCTTTGTGTTGTTCCATTGTTCCAGTAATCTTCGAAGGCTTGCTTGAAGAGTTTCACTGGAGCGTCTCCCCTGAGTATGATCCCATTATTGTTCTGCACAAAGAAACCACGCCAGGAATGATTAGTTGAACCACAGACTGCTGCCTTTACTTTGTCGCTGACAACGACGATCTTGTTGTGCTGAAGGTTGCCCATGTGCTGACGTTTGACGTTCTCTTTGCCGGCAGTCTTGACGAGACGTTTAGCGGCGATCGATTCCGGAGCGGTTGACGGTTTATGAGCACCATCGTTGTCGATGATCACTCGCAAACGTTTTCCAAGCTTTTCTAACCTCGAGATAATTCCTGGTTCGTTGAGATCGTAAAGGACAACGCCAACTTGAGCGGTTTTGTCTGCAATCGCTTCGCCCAAAACTTCGAGGATCGCACTCCGCGCTTCGAAGCCCATCCAGTTCAATGCCTCCACGGCTTTAGGGTGACTCGGCTTAAACGTCAGGCCTTGAGCTGACTTTGTGGGTAACAAACCTTGCACCCCACCACCATCCGCAAAACGATCGACGAACGCTTGCGATGAAATGAATCCTCTGGTGAATGCGACGTTGAGTTTTCCGGGATATGTCTCGCGCATCAGAGCAATCGATGCCTGTTGTGGTTCGCCGTAACTCAACTGGTCGCTCCGGTCCATGAAGACTAGGGTGACTCTGTAAGTAAACGTGCCTGGAAGTTCAGCGTTGTGAGGAAGTTCACCCAGCGAAATTTCTGAATAGGTGACAGGCCGTTTGAGAGTGTTTGTGAGTTTACGGTTCCAACTGCCTCGGGAAAGGCGATGCGATTTTTGACGGCCTGAAACTTCGTTGCCTTCGGTTCCTTAAACTCAATTGCAAAGCCGATGAAATCTTTAGGCGGCCGGCCTTTTTTCCAATTCATTCCTAAGAGTGCCATACCGTCGCCGCGAAAGATGTTAAGCGTGAAAAGGGCTTTGTCGTTGGTGCCACTAACTGAAATTCTTTAGACATTGAGGGCCTCCAGGGCTAGGGTTTTGACGCGTCCGCCTGTTTCTTTTCCTTGGTCGGGAGATCGGGCCGAACGACGACTGCACTGACAATTTTGTTGCTGGCCGGATCTTCGATGTTGATTTGAACGATCGGCTCGGGCGAAGGAATCTTCAAGAATATCTGACCTGCCGACGGAACGATCTCGGTGAAGTTCATCTGTGAGCCATCTGATTTCTTAATCTCTATCTTGAGATTCTCCTTAAATCCTGAGCCATCGAGCCTCACCGTCAGAACATTGGTCTGAGGTTGCTCCTCAACATAACTGACCACTGAGGCGCTGATGATGCTGACATTGGTGGGGTTTGCAAACGTCTTGCTTACAGCTTTTTGCTTGTCGTCGATTGGAGAAATGGTGACGGTCAAGAAGTCCGTACTCTGCTTCGGAAATCTGACAATGCAGAGATCAGCGCGACAAGGCTTGTCTCGCTTTGTTAATGATCCGTTTACGTAAACCTCATCGTCTGTCTTAAACTTCTTTCCTGTTAAGACGCCGGTTGTTTCTGTCGTGCTACCTTGAGTTGGGGCAACCTTGAAGTCTGAAATTGTTCTCAACGTAGACTCGGGGGCAGGACCGAACATTTCATCGGAATTGCTGAGTTGAGTGTCATCCTGACCGTTAATTCTCAGGAAGAGATTGTTGAGATCTACCGAACGTTCCGGCCCGATGATAGTGATTCTCGGCGTTCCAGTGGCGCTTGTGGGTGTCTGAAAGGATATGACTATCTCTTCGGCATTTATTCGCTCAAACCTCCCGCAAGTATCAGAGACGCAGTTGTCGCGAGTTTTGTCGTCGCCAAGCAGAGACTCCACATTCAATTGAGCCAGGCCAACAGCCTCACGAAGCGGAACTCCGTTAATCGTCACACCGACTTGGGAAGGTAAGTTCTGGCCCGTAATAGTGGCTATCATTCGTTCGCCTGGTTCAAGGTGCGGTGTGTATCGCAAACCAGTGACGTAATAGTCGGCGCCATCTCCGCTGCCACCCGGAACAGGAAGCACGAAGACCTGTTCGTCACTACACCTTTTAGTTTTGAGCGAGTCGTCGTTGTTCAAAGAGGCGGTGAAATTGTAGTCCAGTGGTTGATTCTCTTTTCGCGGAAAGTAACAACCTCGCGCCTTGAGCACCAACGACTCAGCATCTTCAGGAATGATCGCAATCGCGAATGTTGTTCTCACTCCAGATGCGAGCTGTTTTGATCCAGCGAAAGGATAGAAACTCCAACCAAAGTCTTTCTCGCCTTTGCCAAATCCTGAGGTAAACAGCTCCTGGTTTAAGAACTGTTCGGCGTGTTCTCGCTGACGTTCGTAAGTAAATTTCCCACCAAAGCCAAACAAGAAGGAGAGGGCGGCGAAGATGCCGGTTTTGGCGACTGTCTGCTTAGTGTCGTTAACGTTGATTGCACTTTGACGCGGGATGATATCTATGGTTCTGACCGATCGTTCGTCGCTTCCTTCCAGATCTTCGAAATGACGCTTTTCGCCTGTCATAATTCTGGTTGTGCCCTCGTTCCTTTCGTTGCATTTTGGACCACCAGTATTCGAATCGTTCGGCAACGGAGGGCATGGCTTTTTGGCGTTGCTTTGTTGGCGATCTGCTGAGCTCTGTTCGTTTTGTTCCTTTACCTGATTTTTTTCTGCGATCTTTATTTTATACGCAGAAAGGACCGCCTTTGATATCTCGGTTGTATTTGCACCCCCACCCTGCAATAACCGGTCGGCCTGATCTTGATCGTCACGAATTTCATTTCTGACAAGTTGCACTTGCAGTCGTTCGTATTTTGATGATAGCGATGTGAATGCTTGATAGAGTCGATTGCGCTCACTTTTTAGCTTGATCAGTTGGTCATCAATTTGCTGGATCGAATTTCGGGTTGAAGTGATCACCGAGTCGATTTGCTTTATCGATTCCGTTAGTTTGTCGAGATCGTGAGCTAGGTTCTTGCAACGCGCATCGTCATTGTCCTCCTTGGCTTTCTGCGCCTGAGCAAGTTTTCCTTTGGCTTCTTGGAATTTCTTTCTGGCACTCTCAATCGCGGCATTGTTGCCGCTGGCTATGGCTCTTTCGTAATCCGCTTCGGCGAGTTTGTTTTTTTCCTCAGCATCCTTTAATGCCTTTTCGATAGCGTCGTTTGCAGCCAACGCCTCCGTCAATGCCGTGGTCAGGTTTTGCACCTCCGCTTCGCGTGCGAGCTTCTCGTGGCAGAGTTCTGCCAACTGTTCTAGTAACCTTTTCCTGTTTTCGGCATTCTTGCAGACCAACTCATCATCAATCTTGACATTCGTATCGATGGCATGGATTTTCCCGAGCAGGTCTTTGATTTCGTCTGCCAGAATTAGTTTCTTATCTACCGTTGTGTATCCGGCAATTCGCCACCAGGTTTGGGCCATTTTATTCTCGGCCTTATCTTGCGTGGCGTTGATTGATTGCGGTAACTCCAGGAAAACAAGCCGCTCACCTGGCCCAACTTCGTCACGGAGCAATGTCAATTGCTTGGCGATGATCTCGTACTGCATCTGAATGTGGTTATCCAGACGCAGAGTAGCGGCTATTGATGGATTAACTAATTGAACCTTAGCGATTAGGGCGTCAAAATCGCCCGCGAGCAGAGAGGAGTTGAAACTGTCGGTAGGCTCTGCGTTTTGAAAATCTCCGCTGGTTGATGTTAGTCCCTGAAGCTCCGTATTGGTTTGACTAAGTTGGTTATCGACGGCAGCTTTTTCTTCTGTTTTAGCGTCGATCTGCGCTTGAATTTGATTCTTTTCCGCGTCAGAAGTTGCATCAGCCTTCGCGATCTTTAGAGCAGCAATATCACGTGCCAACTGAGTAGATTCCGTCTGCAAGCTCGACTTGCTGTTCAATAGTTGCTGCCGCCGATCGACATTAAACGTCTTATCGCGCGCGAGTAATTCATTGTTGAGAGCTACTGCCTGGTCAAACTTCACGCCGGCTTCCAACAGTGTCTTCAGAATATCGATCCGGCTAGCATTCGTAGCGTTAGGATCTAGACTGCCGAGCGCCGCAGTTTGGAGGTCCAGATTCTGCCGATGCATTCGTGCAAGGAGATAATGAGCCTGCTCTAATGACCAAATATTAGGCTGTCCAAAAGTTATCACTATCGGTCGCGGCTCCTGGGAGTACGAGGGTTTGACCACTCCTGTTATTAACAGCGCGGTCGATAAAACCAGCGAAACAAATTTCGTCATGGAGGATTGAGTATTCATTGTGTGGTCCTTACTTGGTATCGGGTTAAGTTGTCCTTCCTATGCATCAAAGATTCGTCGGCCATTAATTCTTTCACTTGCGCAGAAGTAGCGATCTTCTGGAACAGTGATCAGCATTTCATTGAAATTTCATTACAAATGACTAATTGAGTCAAAACGTTTCAATGTACCTGCGACGTTAGTCCAAAGACTCCCGGTGGTCATGCACGCACCCTATTCACCTCAAACGCTTATGGACCAAGAACGTATCTGGGCTGCACCCTACGATGTAGTTCTTGATTTCCCTCCGGATTCGAAACACTCGCAGTCGTAATGCATTGAGTCCTATTCCGAATTGCTTGGCCAGGGCCCGTCGATGATTTATCTTGTTACGCCCACTGTCCGTGTAATAAGTCAGAATCAATTCGCGATCAGACTTCGGAATTGCACTCAGAGCATCATCCAGTTGTTTGAGCATGTTTTCTAAATCGTCATCCTCGGCATTTGCCGGTGCTAACCATCCGGCTCTTTTGCGCTTAGCCATCAATTCATGCTGGTATTCAAGGAAGACTTTCTTTGCTACACCATAAAAGTATCTTGCGGGATCGCCGGTGAACTCGGTGGTGAGATCTGTCATTTTTCGTGCAACACGCTCAAATGTAGTGTCGGCGAGGTCTTCCGCAAAAACACATCGCCTGGCTCTAAACATCATTATCAAACGGTCGCGAATCAACTCGTATTTCCTGCCTGCCGATTCGGGATCGGGACCGAGCCAACACAGGAACCGTTCGAACGCGTCAGCATTGATTGCACTGTTCCATTGAGTACTCATGCTTGCTCCTTGTGGTGTTAACTGCTGTCGTTTCGCACACGTGTACCGATCAGGCAGGTCGGCCCTGGCTCAGCGGTCACGTGTGATGGGTTAGGTTTTAAGAAAAGACGCCGGCCAGTTTTAGCAGGTCCTCGATGTCAAACTTGCCTGGAGTTTCTCCGAGAGTAGGCATCCAGCCAGGCTCAGCCAGGATTGAGTAAGTACTGTTGCGTAATACTCCGATAAGGACTTCCGCAACAATGGTGCTGCCCACTGGACCAAGGTGATACCCGCGATTGTAAAACGCGGCTTCGGCCAGGATATAAAACCAGAGCGGCGTGTTGTTCAAGAAATCAGTTTTTGTTTTTTTTGAAAGAAAATCGGCTTGGGTTTCATCGACCGATATGGGTATCTCGTTCGCTACGGATAGGATCTGCTTGTCCGTCATCGGAAATATTCCCCGTCGGGCCATTGCTTTTGCAACTGCCTGGCCGGTCGGCATCCTTAAGATGTAACCGCGAAGCAGATTTCTTACGGCAAGATTTCCTTCAGTCGGATCTTGTCCAACTAACTGTTTCTTTTCAAGGGACAGTAACGGGGAAGATAGAGACGTGTCGATTCGTCTGGGAAAGCGATTTGGATTCTCGGCGTCGAGAAAGCTGGGCCATGAAATCACCCAATCATCAGGTAGAGGTTGACCTGCAAACTGGAAGAGTTGTCCCAATCCTCCGTCGGGTTGCCTGTCATTAAAACTGCCGTAAGATGGGCGCACCTTGCTGTGTCCAAATCTGTAAGCTGCAATCGAGAACTCTAACGGCATGTAAAAAGATCGAGCTGGCGGATCAAAAAATCTCGAACCCCTGTATCTGATCATTTTCACGATGTTCGGGTCAGTGATCCGTTCTAAAAAATCATCCAGCACGATCCATTGATAATGCTGAATGAGAAGTTTTCTTGCCTCGTCGAATCTGAAGCCTCGATCGACGATAGCGTTGTGAGCCCGAAGGAATGCAACGTGGAGTTGCGCGGTGATGATGTTTTCATCGTCGCGCGGATCGCCGATTTGCGCAGTCCCATCTTCTAGTCTCGGAAGATCGTTCCACTCATCCTTCCCTTTCGGAAGACCATGTTTAGGCCTTACCTTGCCAATTTTCATCTTGTTTGGATTAACTGGATTGCGGGGGCAGAGTTGGCCGTCTAGATCGGGGCCATACACATTGTCCAGATCCAGATTTGGCGATCGTGAATTGACGATCTGCTTCTTGATCTGATCTCGACTTAACGGAGTCGGCTTCTCCAGACTGATGTAAGCTGATCCTCGTTCAAGCGTAATGTCGTGATCGATGAACTGTCCCAGGAATGTGTGGACGGCTGGAACTGGAATTCCCGGAAGTATTTTGCCTGGATCTCTCATCGCTTCCATTCCGAGACGCCGTAAGTCGTTTACTATCGTTTCAGGGTCCGGCCAGACACCGTCCCAATCGTCTTGCAGTTCTGGAAACATATAGCCGAATGGCCAAGTCTGCGAAGGAGTGGAAACATTCTTCCCGTCTGGTAACGTTTCGTCTTGTAATTGCAATGGCAATATCCCGCCGTGGGGTATTTTCAACACGACCGACCTCCTTTCTGAGATAGCGTTTGAGTTAAAACGAAACCTGGAAGTCGTTCTTAATCCTGGCAAACACTTCTGTTGGCATGCTTCCCCTATCACTCCTGAGAGCCGCGAGGAAGGCCCGTCTCCTGGTCGGGTCCTTTTCGAGTTGTGTAAGAACCTTCAGCACCTTCTGTTTTGACGCCGCGAACTTCGCTTCGAGAGGTTTATCCTCGGCAAGCGTCCCCAGCAATTCGCTCAGTGGTTTGAACTTGGTTAATGTCCCAAACTTTCCATCGATGCGCAGCAGTTTGTCGATTCCGGCAATGTCTGGCTCAAATATGATTATTGGGGGTTTGGTCTTGATCCTTCTAAACCATGGCCTATCCCCGTCATCGTTCTCATCTTTTTGGACCTCTGCGATAAACAACTGCATATCATCGTTCTGCACGGTATGGAAGAACTGGGCCGTGTCCACTTCATGGCCGTTTAGCCAACTAAACACACCACGGATGTCATTGCCGTCTTCATCCTGCTCAAAGGTGGGCAGTCCCGTCTGGGGGTCCGTCTCTCCCGTCGGTTTGCCCTCGACGCAAAAGCGAATGAAGTCCTTCATGTCATTCGGACTGTAAACTAGAATATCTATGTCAGGCATCTTCGTTTCTCCTTTCAATTTAGAGTGTGAGTTTACGCAAACGTTTGCGTTGCGTCTTTAATATCAAATAGTATTACCGCAAAAATCGGGTTAAGTTTTTCCTAAAACTGCTTGACTACTCTTAAAAGGTTCCTCCCCCATGAAGGTCCGCGCAGACGAGGAATATGAATTCGGCTCCTATCGTCTCAACGTAAACGAGTGCAAGTTATGGCATGGCACGAAGGAGATAAAACTACGTCCCAAGCTTTTCAGCCTGCTCGTGATCTTTATCGAACATCAGGGACGGATGCTCGAAAAGGAAGAACTGATTCGCAGCCTCTGGCCTGATTCGGTCGTCGAAGACAGCAATCTCACCGTCACTATTACTGAGTTGCGCGCTGCCTTAAGTGGTGGGACTTACATTGAAACTGTCTCCAGACGAGGATACCGCTTTGTTCCTGAGGTCAGGATTATTCAGAAAGCGACACCTCGGCGACCTGATATAGATGCTGAAGACCTGATCGAGCCGCCTGGCGGAGCGTTACCCCTCCACTCAATCCTCTATATTTCTCGATCGAGTGACGACGAATTCTGTCATGCGATTGCCAGGCACGACAGTATCGTGTTGGTCAAGGGTGCGCGACAGGTTGGTAAAACATCGCTGCTGGCCCGAGGGCTGGAGGCAGCTCGGATGGTCGGCACTCAAGTCCTGCTAATTGACTTCCAGCACTTTGGTCCAACGGCATTCGAAAGTGCCGCGAAGCTGCTGATGGCAATGGCGGAATTGATCGCATATCAAATCGAGGCGCCTTCTGCCGCGCCGCATGAAAATTGGAACGACCTTCTGAGTCCAAGCAGCAATTTTGAACGGTTTCTGCGTCGTGAAGTCCTGGCAGACAAAGAAACATATTGGGTGTTGGCGCTTGATGAAGTAGACCGTCTCTTCAATCACAATTACGCAAGCGAGGTCCTTGGCCTCTTTCGATCTTGGCACAACTTGCGAGCGCTCGATCCAAATGGACCGTGGAGCCGTCTGACTATCGCGATCGCTTATGCAACCGAGGCCCATCTTTTCATCTCCGATCTGAATCAGTCGCCTTTTAATGTGGGTACGCGGTTGACACTCGAGGATTTCACCGGTGAGCAACTTGCGGAACTAAATGGACGGTATGATAGACCGTTAGCTGATAATAAGCAGCTGATTCGCTTTCAACAACTGGTCGGCGGCCATCCTTACCTCGCGCAAAGAGGCTTGTACGAAATTCGCAAGCGTAAAGTAACTCTGGGAGCTTTGGAGATGAATGCCGATCACGATGATGGTCCTTTCGGAGATCATCTCAATCGATTGTTGATCTCGTTGCACCAGGATCAAAACTTACTGGAAGAATTACGTGGCTTTTTGCTCTCGGGCTCAACCTTATCCAACAGCGGCTTTTATCGATTGCGTAGCGCCGGTGTCCTCGCCGGAGATACTACAGACGAGCCACGTCCACGGTGTGATCTCTACGCCCGTTATCTAAAGAAACATCTAGCATGAGCGCCGTCCCGATTTTGAGTGCTCCCAGTTTTTATGTTGTTGGCGGCACAATGCGTCCAGACGCACAGTCGTACGTGCGCCGCAGTTCTGATGAAGAGTTATACATCGGTCTGATGGAGAACGACTTCTGCCACGTTTTGACTGCACGGCAGATGGGTAAATCTTCACTGATGTTGCGTACTGCTGCTCGCTTGCGCCAATCAGGAATCGGTGTTGCGGCGTTGGATCTTACCGGCATCGGAACTAATCTCACGCCGGAGCAGTGGTATAGCGGACTTATAGTCCAGTTAGGTGATCGTCTTAAATTAGAGGATGAGTTGCTGGATTTCTGGTCGGCGAATCTCTCTATAGGACCGATGCAGCGATGGATAAGTGCGATTCGAAAAGTGGTATTACCTTCACGTGCGGCGCGCCTGGCGATTTTTATCGATGAGATTGACGCCATTGCAAGCCTGAACTTTTCGACCGACGAGTTTTTTTCCGGAATTAGAGAATGCTACAACCTTCGCAATGAAGATGCGGAGATGAATCGCCTGACGTTTTGCCTGTTAGGCGTGGTGAATCCTTCCGAGTTGATCCGCAATACTCGCACGACGCCTTTCAACGTAGGCCGAAGAATTGAGCTGGATGACTTTACGGAGCAAGAGGCTTTGCCGCTCGCGGAAGGTTTGGGACGCAGCACGGCAGAGAATCACTCACTCTTAGAGCGTATTCTCTACTGGACTAACGGTCATCCATACCTGACGCAACGTCTCTGCAAAGTAGTTTCAGAGAACGGTACGCACAACACCATTCGTGACATTAATGAATCGATCGAGCGGACGTTCTTTTCCAAGCGGGCACAGGAATATGACGACAACTTGGTTTTTGTTCGCGAACGGTTGTTACGCAGTGATGCGGACGTCACCGCGCTTTTGAATCTTTATTCGCGTGTCCGGCGAAACAAGACGGTCGCTGCCGACGATTCTCAACCTCTGGCCGGCATTCTCCGATTGTCAGGAATTACTCGGGCTGAGAACGGCAGACTTCGTGTCAGGAACCGTATCTACGATCGTGTTTTCAACGACGATTGGGTTAAAGCGAATCTTCCCGGCGCCGAAGTTAGAAGACAACGTGCAGCGTTCCGGCGCGGCGTCATCCGGACCACCGCTGTAGCTGCCGTGATATTGAGCGTCGTGGCAGTTCTGGCGATCACGGCTCTGCGCCAACGAAACCAGGCTCTCGAGCAAACAGCGGTTAACAATCAATTGCTTTACGTCGCACGGATGAAGCTGGCTAATCAGGAATATGAGAACGCCAACATTGCGCGCGTGGAGTCACTAGTTAAAGATACGACACCGCAGCCGGGAGAGACAGACTTGCGAGGGTTTGAATGGTTTTTGTTCTGGCGCTATGCAAATGCCGAGGCGATGCGTATCAATGATCCGGGCCAAATCGCAAGCGTCAAGTTTCATCAAGGTGATGACACGATCGCAATTGCGAGCGCGATACACACAGCGGTCCAGGGAAATCGTCAGTATCTGATCCAGCTATATGATCGAAAATCACAGAAAGAATCGCTCTCGTTTAACATCCCTGGCGGTAGGACTTTTGACATAGCCACATTCTCGCCCGATGACAAGTATGTGGCGATTGACACACCTGACAACTCCGTGGCCCTGTGGGACCTTTCTTCGAAGCAACAGGTTCTTACACTCGACGGATCCGGAAGGGCAGTTTGGTCGGTGGTTTTTGCGCCTGATCAGAAAGCTCTTGCGGCTGCCTTTATTGATGGGACAGTCAGGGTGTGGGATCTGTCCTCAGGCAAACAGAAGTTCGAGAAACATTCCAAACTGGAGCAATTAGGCATCGCTTTCTCGCCAAACAATAAATATTTGGCTGTAGGGATGGATCAGAATGTTGCTGAGATTTTCGATGCCGAAACTGGAGAATCTTTGCGATCCTTTTCTTTTCCGAAAGGTGCTTTAGGTTTGATTTTCTTTTCACCTGACGGCAGTAAGCTCTTTGCGACGACCAATCACGGCTCCCTCTACAGCCGAAACATCCGCGATGGGCAGCTTATTAATTTCACTGAGAGTCACTCGAACGAAGTGGCCTCATTCTCCTTTTCACCGGACGGGAAAAAAGTGGCAACAGGCTCGCTCGACCGCACTTTGAAAGTATGGGATGTGTCCACTGGAAAGCATCTACGCACGATTCGAGGCCATGGCGGCTGGGTAACTTCTGTTCATTGGTCACCTGACGGGCGATATCTTCTGTCGGGTGACACTGATGGTCTGATCAAAATGTGGGACATGCAGGCCATCGAGATGCCGGTTTGGCCTGACGAGAAGCCGGCCTCGGTAGTGGCCACAACCTTCACACCGCAAAATGAGTTACTTGCAATCGGACTCGGTGCCAACAGGAATTTGAAGCTGTGGAATCTTTCAAATGGAAAGATGGTTGCTGCTCTTGGTTCCACTGAAACGGTCAGCGGTGCCGCCTTTTCGAAAGATGCAACGCTGGTCGCCGTAGCCGCAGCGCCCGAGGTCAGGATTTATTCCGTTACGACCGGGACGTTGATCAGCACGTTGGCCGAACGCGTCAAGGACGTCTATAGTTTGCAATTCTCACCAGACGGCACAAAGCTTCTTTCGGGAAATTCGGAAGGCAACGTCATCGTTTCGGAAGTTTCAACTGGCCAAATGGTAAGGAAACTAAACAGCGGAAACATGTTTTACCGTGCTGTATTTTCACCGGATGGCCAAAAGATCGCTTCGGCTGATCAGGATGGAAAAATCAGAATATGGGATGTTGCGTCATGGACCATTGAGGAAACTCTGATCGGTCACGAAGGTGCTGTCAGGCTTTTATGTTTCTCACCCAATGGTCAGATGCTCGCCTCAGCCGGCGACAATACTGTGCGACTGTGGGATCCAACGACAGGGCAGGAGTTGAAGCAGCCGATCCGATCTGATTATGTCCAGCGATTTGAATTTACTCCTGACGGCAAACGACTCATTACAGCAAGCTACGACGGAACAGTCATCCTTTGGGATCCGGGCACTATGCAGGAGGTTGTGACTCTAAGAAGAGGTGGTCAAAATGGACCACCATCTTCTGTGAGCTTCTCCGGCGACGGGTTGATACTCGCAGTCAGTGATGAAGGTGGTGCCGTTAAGGTTTGGCAAGCTGGCCAGCCACGACATCAGTAAGCGGAACTTGCCAATACGCCAAGCGGCAAAACGAAAGTTGATCATCCACACGTTACGCTACTTTTACGAGCTTGTCCTTTGTGGAGTCGCCAAAGGTAGTCTGTTGGGATGTTTTTGAATGTCTCATTGGCGCAGAATCTCTCCTTTCGTAACCCGATCCAACACTTTATTTTCCGCCCGATTTTCCCTCAATAAAACGTCGGCAGATATGCATAAGTGCCGACGTTTCATTGATGGATAGTGACCTAATGGACCGCAATCGTTTACGCAGACCTGTAGAGGAGTGCAGATATTGATAACTAAGAATTATCTTGTCCGTGATCCGACGTCCTGACCACTCGATCATTATTCCTTTTCACAGTAATGACCGTCTTTTACGGCTTTGCCTGGAGACGTTACGGCGAACCGTTCCAGACCACGTAGAGAAGATTTTGGTGATGAATAATCATCGCCCTGAGGAATTACCGCAGATTGATGGATCGAGCCACTTCAGGATCGTTCGATACGACAGGAGCCTAGGATATTCTGGCGCTATCAATGAAGGCGCAGCACTAGCCAGAGGTAAGACCTTAGTCTTCTGTGATTCGGACACGTTTTATGCTCGCGATTGGTTTTCTCACTTAAGTCAATTCCATCAGCAAACGGAAAACATCGGACTTGCCAGTTCCAGACTACTGGACCCCAAGACCTTGCGAGTGCTCGATTTTGGTATCGCCTTCACTACATTTAATGCTCCGCATCCTCAACGGGACGTTCGTCCCGATCATCATTTTGTTTGCCGGCCTAGGGTAGTACAAGCCGCTTGCTCAGCAAGCATGATCATAGACGCAAAAGTCTTTGAAAGAGTGGGTGGCCTAGATGTTGATCTGGGTTTCGGCTATTCCGATCTCGACCTGTGCCTCCGCCTCAACGCGACGGGACGACAATGCTGGGTTACGTGCGACTCGACCGTTTTTCACCGCGGCGACTCAGCGTCTACCAATCGTGAGATCTATAAGGGCGATGTAAAGGCTCGATTTGCCGCTAAAAACTCTCACTTGATACAGCCTGACATGCCGCGCTACTTCGAAGAAAGTCTAAAGCATTTTAAAAAGACCAGAGAGTTCTCATCAGCTTATTTGCTTGTCGATTTATCAACCGTCCTGGATCGTGAATCGCATTATGATCTTTTAAAGGCATTCGTCAAAATCTTATCCATCTATGATTACTCACCCAGCGTCAGAGATCTATCTTCTCTTTCTCTTATAGATCACGTTGGATTAAACGTTCTCCAGACTCAGGCCTCAATCCTATATTTCGTCGATCGTTTTATTTCGCTAAAAGACAATCAAATGTGGTTCGAAATGCGGCCTTATAAGGACGATCTTGTTGTGGACCGAAATGCAAACGTTTGTTTGCTTTCGGAGGTCATCAACAATGTCAGTTAAGCGCCGCGACGCGCGCGCAATCCTCTCAAAAATGCCAACGTTTAAGGGCCGTCGCTTCCAACTCATTTCCATCTACAATAAACACAACGAAGAGAAATGTTTCCTCGCAGTGAGTGATTCCCGTTCTTACAAGGTGCGCTTCGCGACCGCTACAAGCCAACACTCCGTTGAAAGAGAATACCAAGCCTACTGGCGCCTGCATCAGCAGAGCATCAGTTGGGTGCCCACAGTCTATGAGGTAAAACTCGATGAACCGGCGTGTTTGGTGACTTCATTTGCTGAAGGTAGCAGTTTGGATAAGTCACTTTCCTGGATTCAGAGTGCGCCGGAAATTGCCAGAGGAATCGTGTCTTCACTAAGAGAAATCCATCAGATTGAAGGATGTTATTACGGTCATTTAGGTGGTCCAAGATACACGTCGTGGCAAGCTTTTATTGATGTTCGTTTCTGGCGTCATATCAAACCACTCAGCACCGCCAAAATAATCGACAATAATGATCTCAAAAAGATTCGGCAGCTATACGAGGAAACACTCGAGAGTTTGAGCCAGGTTCGGCCTGTGCTGCTACATGGCGACGTCAAACCTGCCAATGTGATTTTTGATGAGACAACGAAACACACTGTGATTATTGATTGGGAACTGGCACGGTTTGGTGATCTCGATTTCGAATGGTCTAAGCTCGGTCGGATGGCAATTCGATGGCCGGAATATCGCAGGTTAATTGCTGAACCGATTCTGCGTTCGGTGTTTAGGAACCGTGTAAAGAAGAAAGCAAAGCTCTTACTGTACGATTTGTATCATGCCAGTTCGTTTTTGACGTTTGAGATGGAAACGGGATTGCCAGTCCAATCATATCGTCTGACCGACTTGCAAAAAATACTACATGAAGTACGCTCCCGAAAGAGCTAGCGCATGTTAGGGAACAGGAAGGTTATAGCGGCCATCATGGAACGTTGCTGAAGGAGTATAACGATCCAACAATTCATCAAAGGAAGGCTGTTCCATTCCGGTGATAGCTAGAACCGATTCGCGAATTCGGCTGTTTTTGATTAAACGTATCTCTGATTGTGACGGTCTATAGCGAGCCTTTCTAAAATGTATCGCTAAGTCTTCGAAGAAGGGTTCGTGTCGTTCCTCCATGCGCGGGTCCGTCAATATCTTTGCAATTTGTTCCAAGGCTAAAAGAAGATGTCGAATACTTCCGTCGTAGTCTTTCGCCATCCAGTCGAGCTTGGCGCGAGTGTAAAATACAATCCAAAACGACCGGTTGGCGTGTGTGGTAACAGCGCGATCCTCAGCCTCATTTAACCAGTGGATCAATGATCCAGGTTTCACTGTATTACCCCAAGCCAATTCCGCGACAACGCGCAAAAGAAGCAACTTAACCTCGTGAAAGGGAGTGAGAGTTCTGCGGCTGAAACGGATCCCTTCATCAATAGTCTGTATTGCAGCTTCTCGGTCATGAGCAAGAAGCAACAGTTCAGCGTTATGGAGTAAGTACGAGGCCCGCTCCTTTAACATGTGGGAGTCGGTACCTTGATTCTGCTGGTAAACAGTTATTGCCTGGCGCCAGAGCCGAATCAGTTCATCATTCATGCGGAAGAAGCCGTGGTAGAGATATCCCCAGTCGATGTAGTTCTTGTAAACCAAACGTGTATCGCTAAGCGCTTGGGCAATGGCGAGTGACTCTTGAATTACTTCCGCTGCGGCTGAGATGTCCTGAATAGTTTTTAAGGCGACGCCTAGGCGATTGAGCAGTTGACCTCTTGCTAGATCTTTTGTCTCTTTACTTTGAAACTGGAAGTCATTCAATTTATCGAGTGCCGACTGAAGTAAGGGTAAAGCATCTCCGTCCCGATGCAGCGCAAAGAACGAGTTAGAGTAATCGTGGACGAAGTGGTAGTAATCTTCACCAAACGCAAGATAGCGAGCAATGCGTGATTGCCTGATTGAATAGGCATTTGCAAATGCATCTGAGGCACTCCGAAATGCGACATGTCGTTTTACCTCTTGACATAAGGTATCCACAACCCTCAGTTCGGTGCCTGCATCAACAGAAACATCTGCCCGGTTGAATAGTTCCAGCAGGAGCGGAGTTGCCCGACGTCGCGCAATACCCATGTGGGTCTTATCAACCACAACAGCAGCTATTGTTAACAGGTCAGTGTCTTTCAACTCTCCCAGCGTTTCTCGCAAGGTAACTATTTGGAACGGATATTGGGTCGACTGGCTATTAGACTCGATTGCGGCAAGAACTTCTCGAGCAAGCTGCGGAGTTATATTGCGATAAAGTTCCGCGAAAAAGAGGTAATGTTGTTGATGATGAAAGGTAACTTCATTGCTCTCGCTAATGTCCACGATGCCTAAATTCGTAAGGACATGAATCTCGCTGCGCAGGATCCCAAGGTTGAGCACTATTTGCATTGGTACGCTGATCAGTTCAGCAAGAGCTTGGACCAAGAGCACTGAACCCGGTGGAATTCTCTGGCTTACGAAATCCCATCGCTTGGCTATTAACTGTTGTATTCGTGCGGGAAGTTCGCTGATTGCCGCGTGAAATTTGTCAATATCGATGACCCTCAGGCGTCCTGCTCTCCAGCCGAGTCCACCGCGATCAGCGGCATGTTGAAGTGATTGTTCCAGATAGAGCGGACGAGTTCCGACGCGTTCGAGGATAAGTGAAGTTGTCTGAGGATACGTGAGGCTGAAATGCTCGCCACTCTGAGGCTCGCCTGCGAGCGCTTGGTCCAGATAGAGACAGGCATCTTCTATTGTGAACCCTTCCAGGCCGATTACCTGAGCATCGCTCGGAGCTTCGGCGGCCAGCGACCTAAGGCGGCCACTTAGATTTGCCGCAGGCATTTCGGGCGTTATTACTTCAGTGTTGAGGCAAAGCACCCAGACATTTCGTGTAGCGGTCCCGGCTGTCTTAGTTATAACCGAATTGATGAGGCTGATCGTCGGAGCATCAAGAAACTGGATATTGTCAATCACCACCGCGACCTTGCGTGAACTCAACAGCTCGACAACTGTATTAATTGTGGCTTCCAGGTCTGATGATGGACGAGCTGTGTCGCAGTAAAGCAGATCGAGTAAAGCTTGACCGCTGGGTTCAGCTTCAAGTCCAAAACTGGATTCAGTAGGCTTGACAACATGCTCCAGCATCGGAAGCTTGCAAATCGTAGCTATCAGACGCTTGATGAAATGGTCGAATGAGGAATTTCGTTCATCTTCAGCGTTAAAGACGAAGGTGAGATAACCTCTACCTAAGAGTTCATCGCGAAATTCACGTACCAGTCGAGTTTTTCCCGTACCGCTATTGCCATGGATATGGCAAAAGAACGGTTTGTCTTTAGCACTGACTCTATGTCGGAATTGCGCCAACGCATCATTCTGAGTCTTTCCTGTCAATGGAACAGCCAGAATCGACGAGATTTCCAAAGAATCAAGACTTAACACTTCTGGTTCGCAGCCATCGACAGTGATTCGAATAGTAGGTGGCGCAAGTTTCCCTGTTCGGCGCGCTCTAAAGTAGAAACGCTTAAAGTATGATTCACCGGATTCGAGTCTGAATTCTATTGATGGATTATCGAGTGATATATCCTCATTGAAGAGCCAGAACCGATCAATAATGTCGGATGCATCCAGGTTTACAGTGCCCTTGATTGGTCCAGAGTTAATGCTGTGATTCTGCACCAGGACGTCGACACAGAAGGTGCTCAAGAGTGTCAGATAGATATCCTGTTCGTCTGAGTCCTCGATCCCCTTCGCTTGATACTCGACGTCAGGATCTTGAGAAATACGCGCAACAGAGCGAATGCGAACCAACGGTGGTAAGTCAACGCGAGAGAGGTTTGGGAAATACTTCTTCGATTCTCCGTGCGTGAGTATTAGATCCTCAAGGATTTCATCATCAAAGACCCTAACAGTGCGTCCAGTGAGCGCGCCAAACTGGCTCAAATACATTCGAGCATTCCGGTTCAATCGGCTATATGAGAACAGCAGGACCACTCGCGCATTGTCGAGCAAAGCCATTATCAGAGTGGGGCTGACAACATTGATAGATATCGGTTCTTTATAGGCCTTACATTCAGCCCACCTTCGTTCGGCGCCTCGTTGTTGATAGAAGTCCTTTTTTCCATCCCAAGAGTACTTAGTGGGGATCCATTCTCCGGGGTAGAGATTAGGAAGTAGCGTTGCGATCAGTTTCTCGAACTTGACCCCATCGAACCGGCCGTCTGGATGCTGGAACTGAGCCCAATGCTCATCTGTAAGGAACCGCATTAGATAATTCTTAGTTATTCAAACTGAGTGTACGAGGCTGAGCAAAAGGCCAGTAAGCAAGGACGCAAGGTCGTTAGAGGTCAGCCTCAGTTAAGTCAGCAGCAACATAGTTCTAGACCGTACAAAAGTCAATGGCCTTGGGCTTTACTGGAGAAATGTCCTCTAGGATGGCGCACCGAAGAGTGGGCAAATAGAAGGACATTTGCTCTTAAATGGCGAAGAACGGCAATGGCTCAAAGTGTTGGCGCGGGTGAGCACGGGAGTGAAACCTAAAGGATGTCCGAGGCACGCCGCTTCAGCGCTCGTGACAGTCTACGGTGGTCATTTGGGTGGTCAAGCTTTCTTAAAAAACACTCGTCCTGCGGACTCGTTGAAAGCTTGACCACCCAAATGACCACCGATGAAACCGTCAACAAGCGCTGAAGCGCGAGCTTCTGAAGCGCGGGAAACAGGCTAACGAGTTCTGACATGGCCTTTCGATTTTCTGAATAAGGCAGGAAAATCGAGCCAGCCTAGAAGTTCCTCAAAACAGTTGCCGATATTCGCTTGTCGCGTAACCGTAAGGTATCGCCGTCATTCAGGTTGCTACGAGATAGACCTAAGCGCCAAGGAAGGATGACGTTCTCGCAGAACTTGGACAAGATGATCCTTCGTTATATGAGTGTATCGTTGTGTTGTCGCGATTGACGCATGTCCCAGGAATTCTTGGACCACTCGAATGTCTGCGCCATTGCGTAGCAGGAGAGTTGCTACAGTGTGTCGCAGCATATGCGGGGTGATATGCCTTTCGATTCCTGCGTCTTTCCGAAATTGAGAAATGATATTCGCAATGCCCTGAGTCGAGAGCCGTGCACCCGACGCATTCAAAAATAAAGCATGACTGCTCGAAGCAATACCCGAACGCAACTCGAGATGCTCTTGTTGTATGCGGCGGCTCTGCTCATCTACTAAAAACGCCAAGCGGTCCCGTCCACCCTTGCCATTGACTCGAAAGACCGATTCAGCGACACCAAAGTCTTCTAAATTAAGCCCCGAAACTTCACCCACACGCATGCCTGTTGCGAAAAGCAAGTCTACGAGTGCCAAGTTGCGTAACGGACGGTATTGATTCATGAGGCCTTTCTGCGTATTTCCTCTAGCCAATACTGCTCGTTTGCGCGGAACATTTGCCGCGGAATGACTCTTTTTAGCTTGGACAAGCAAGCCACGGATCTCCGCCTCGCTTAACGATCGTGGAAGTTGGGCAATTCTTCCAAAACTTAGCTTTACTCGCCAGAAAGGAGATTCGTTAAGCACACCCTTCCTTACCCAATAGGAGCAAAAGACTTTCAGAACAACCATCTTTCGTCGCATCGAGGCGGACGAATAATTGCGCCGCCGCAAGTCTGCTGCCCAGTTTTCTATGAACGACGCGTTCAAGGAGACAAGGGCAAAGGCCTGTCCCGCGTGAGCAGCCATTTGGTCGAGATCAGAGCGATAGGCGATTCTCGTTTTCGCGCTACGCTCATGGGTTGAAAAATATCCATTAAAGAACTCGTCGATCGCCTGGACTAGTAGCACCGGCAAACACCTCCGCAAACAGTACTCTCCGCACTGTTCGAGATATTTTGCAAAGCTTTTAGGATCGTCTTGGTGGGTGGGAAGCCGCCGACAGTCTAATTAGACGGGAGAATAGATTCAAGCGATGGAGTCATAAGAGATAATCATGACTATTAACTAAAGCTTGGTTACTGATTTAGGATATGCTTTTCAAAAATAGGGTCTATTTTTATAATCTCAGACGGAGCACGCTGCCACTTACAACCCATACGCGCGCACCACTCGTGCGGTCAAATCGTCTTCAGTCATCGAGGAGTTAACCTCGATAGTGTTTAGCCCCAGACGCTGCGCCTCGTCGTTGAGACGCTCAGTGAACATCGCGTCGCGTGCGAGCAAGTTGCGCAAAGCGCGTTCAGGGTCGCCTGTTTTCGCGATAAAACCCGATTTCGACCCGCCGCGACTTTCGAGGACCGCCCGACGAAATTCGGAAGTGGGTATCAGCCAAACAGCGTGACTGCGGTCAGCGAGTAGAGGCTTTACGAGATGCGGCAACAGACGAAAGCCATCGACGACGACACCGAATTCCTTAGGCAAGTTAAGAATGTCTTCGATGATCATGTTGAAGCCCTCGCCACGGAACCAGTGGAACGTCTCGAGCATCGCTTCGGGCGAGCGACTCACCCAGCGCTGGTCCATGTCTATCGCCATAAACATGTGGAGCAGTGGGCAGTCGCGGGGTGTGCTGCGCTTCGCATGATCTGCCATGACGTCGTCCGTTACGTACGCCTGGAGACCGTGTTCAGCCGCAATGCGACGAGTGATTGTTGACTTGCCCGCGCCGCCGCCGCCGCCGCCGATCCAGTAAACGTGGCGAAGCTGGTCCTGAAGTGCTTCGGCGGTCGCGGTGACATCGTGTCCTTCAATTTGCATGTCTGAACCTTTGGTGTTTGCGTTTTGATCGACCTACTCGAAGCGAAGAAAGTTGTTTACCGCAAGATTAATGAGCCGGATATTTCTTGGCCAAGCCTGAAATGATCTCAAACTAGGGTGAATTGTGACGGCGCCAACGAACGAGCGCTTTGAGCGGCACTTGCCTCAAAGGGCTTGTACTATCTCAGTTTATTAAGGCGACTTAACTCCTCGGTTATTTTGTCGATCTCAGGTTTGAGCTTAGGTTCAAGTGTAACCCTCCCCTGTTCAGGACCACTCATAACTAGAGATTTCGAGTTTTTGGGTTAACAGGTATTCCCTAGGTGTCATGTCTCCCAGAGACTCATGTGGTCGTTCTTCGTTGTACTCTTTC